>Ga0209211_10002924_pt1 | contig 28641 bp, 32 predicted proteins | sample RifGroA2_FD_183992 | JGI IMG/M metagenome (GOLD analysis project Ga0209211, IMG submission 183992) | Groundwater microbial communities from Rifle, Colorado, USA - Groundwater A2 (SPAdes) (version 2) | ecosystem: Environmental > Aquatic > Deep subsurface > Groundwater | place: Rifle, Colorado...
AGTTATAGAGAATGAAATAAAAGGCAAGGATAAGGAAAGCTGTAAAGAAGATTTCAGCTCTTCAGCTTCAGCTGGTATTATGCCTGTTTCTGCCAAGAATATTTGATTATTTGCTCTCTACACCTTCTTCAGCTTTGTCTTCTTTTGGACTAGATTCTTTATTACCATTATCTGCGTCTTTACTTTCTGTCTCTCCTTTCCCATTTTTATATTCTTTTTCACTATCTTTAGCATATCCCTCTATTTTTTTGGTAACATATTCTTTAGCTTTTTGTCCATCTAGTCCTTGCTCTTTGGCCTCTTCTTCAAGCTCAGCTATCTTATACTCTAAACCTTTCTTGCCAAAAGCCCCAACCAGCTTTCCCCATAGGCCTTCTCCTGCACTGGCTGCCCTTACAGCTGATATGAATGCAGCATTATGGTATTGCTGCCTTTCAGACCTTAATGTTCCTGAACCTTCTGATTCTGGAACAGCTGAGCTATGGCCTTTATACTGCTTGTTTCTCAGAGATACAAAAAATTCAGTTAAAAATTCCTCTACTTCCCCTTCAGAAAGAGCCCTTCCTGTGCCTTTCTCTCTGAATAAATGCGTATATTCATGTATCATTGTATGTAATCTATCCTCTGAAGCTCTAACACCCAATGACCCTACTTCTTTTGCTAAAAGCTGCCTGTATCTAAGGCCCAGATGTAATGATACTCCTTCTTCAGTGTCCTTTGGCACAGCTGCTATAGCATCATCAGGGGTAAAACCATAAGAAAAAGAAGTCGGCTTGCCTGTAAATTCTAAATCGTTTTTATTTGCGAACTCTATAAAAGCATTGTATACAGGTGAATTTTCAAAATTAGCTGCCATCTGCCTTGGATTTTCTCCTAAAGAAACAGCTTCATGCTTAAAGCCGCTCCAGCTGCCTCCACCCAACTCCATTTTTGTCTCATTGCGGGCTTCTATATAGCCAGCTAAAGGCTGTCTTGGGCTGTATTCAATAGCCTGCGACTCTTCACCAACTCTCATCCATTTGTCAATAGCCCCGTCCCCAGTAACACCATCTAATGTCCTGTCCCATGGGTTATTTCTTTTACTTAAAAAATAGTCCATTGTAGAGGTTTTCCATGCTTCCGTATAGTGTACAGTATCTCCTGTTCTCAGGGAAATATCAAGCGCTCTCTCTGCAAGATTAATTATAGGGCTGTCCCTGCCAATTCCATTCAGATCATTAGCTGTTCCTAATACCATAGTCTTGCCTCTTTTATCATTACTATATAGTAGTAATACTAGTATATAAATGTTTCGGTTTTGAAGACCATAAATTAAAGTATACCTAATTTAAAGTAGAATAGAAAATAAAGAATTATTCTTTAGTTGAATAATGCTTATGTTTATAAGCATCAACAGTTGTTTTATGGAATCAGGTTATTTAGCTCTCTTATCTTGGTATTCATTAATTAGTTTATCTACACTCTTCTTATAGAAGTGGTGCTTGTGAGAATCAACGAAAGCAGGGGTAGTTGCAGTTCCAGCCATCCCGGCTTCTATGTGTGTTAGATAATCTAGCGGCTCTAGATGTCTCTTCCATTTTACATGAGATGGATGTACATTCTTAGCTCTTGTTTCTATTTCACCAGCATAAGATGGGTTCTCAGTTATATGTCCCCTTAGCGAACTCAATTTAGCTTGGGCGACCATATCTCCTGCTCGTGTAATTAGTGCTGCTAATTTATCATTTTTGTATATATTCTCATAGCTTTTCTCTGCAAGCTCTGTTGCTAACATATGACTACTGGTTCCAAGTGGTCTTAAATACTCATCTAAAAATGTTAAAAGCATCTCGTCATCCTTTATTTCTTTTGCTGCTTCTACAGAAGTCTTCCTGGCGTATATGGCCCTGGCAACCTGAACTAATATGTTTCTTGCATGCGAGTGTCTTAATTCCTCGTTGTCGCCCAATGAATATTTTTTAGGTAAACCATTTTCTTCATTTTTTCCATGACCTAATCCTGCTTTCTTATTAACAAGGTAGTTGTTAATAGATGCTTTAATTTCGTCAGGTAGTATTGTTTGTGTGTCTGATATCTCTTTATACCCTTTTTTTCCAGGTACAATATAATCTTTTAAAAAACCTAATTTTTCTTCTAAACTTCGCATATGTAAAGGTTTTTCCTTAGCCATAATCCTCACCTACAATAATTATTACCCTAAATCTATCCTTCCTACAATATAAACCTTTCGGTTTTTTACTATGCCAAAATAGGTATAAGATTAAACAAAACCTTTAAATATAGTGCACAATTACAAATCACTAAAAATGGCTAAAAAGAAGGAGAAGGAAGAATATAAAAAAAGTGATAAGGAGCAGGAAGCAGCGCCATCCATCAGGCCTGCAGAGGAAGAGGCCATAGCAAAGCTGCCGAAAGAAGCCCAGGAAAAGCTTAAGCAGATTAAGGCAAAGCTTGAGAAATTCCAGAAGAGAGTAGTGGAAAAATTTGACAAGTATATCATGGGAGTTGCCTTATTGCCTCCGCCAAGGCAGATGCCTCCAAAAGAAGGTGAAAAGCCTGAAGAAGCTAAAAAAGATGACAAAGACAAGATTTCTGTTTTAATCCTTGTTGATGATTCTGATTCTCAAAAGATGTCCAAGCAGGAGCTTAAAGACAAGCTTACCACTATAATTAACAGCATTGGGCAGGAGATAGATAAAAACATTCTTCCTGAGGTTGTTATTCTGAGTGAGCTTTGGCAGAACTGCTTTGACGCCAAATACGAGCTGTTGCAGCTTATAGCCTTGTCCGCCCCTATCTATGACAATGGAATGCTTTCCGCAATCAAGATAGCTGAAGTCCATAAGACAATGATTCTAAAGAAATTTGAGAAATATATTGTCAGCTATGTTCTGGCTGGTTCTTTAGTCCAGGGCAGGGCAACAAAAACATCTGATATTGATGTCTGGGTTGTTATAGACGACACAGATGTAAAAAAGATGACAAGGGCAGAGCTTAAAGACAAGCTAAGGGCCATAATAATTGGCATGGGGCTTGAGGCAGGCGACATTACGGGAATTAAAAACAAGCTTAACATCCAGGTTTATATTTTGACAGACTTCTGGGACAGCCTAAAAGAGGCAAATCCGATAATCTTTACTTTGCTCAGGGACGGCGTTCCTTTCTATGACAGAGGAGTCTTTATGCCATGGAAATTACTGCTGAAGATGGGCAAGATAAAGCCGTCAGCAGAGGCAATTGACATGTTCATGGCCAGCGGAGAGGGCATGCTTAAAAGGGTTAGGGGCGAATTAAAGAATATAGGCATGGAAGACATTTACTATGCTATACTAACCCCGTCACAGGCAGCTTTGATGCTTTATGGAATAGCTCCGCCAGCGCCAAAGGAAACTGCAGAGCTTATGAAGGATATTTTTGTAAATAAGGAAAAGCTTTTAGAGGAAAAATATGTCCAGATTTTGGAGAGAAATATAACCATCAGAAAGCAGATAGAGCATGGGGAAAAAAACGACCTGACCGGAAAAGAAGTTGATGAGCTGCTGGAAGACGGGGAAAAATATTTGAAAAGAATCAACAGGCTTTTCACGCAGATAGAAAAGATGAAGGAAGAAGAGGGTATGGTTCACATATATGATTCTGTCATTACCATCATAAGGGATGTCCTGAAACTGGAAGGCGTTGAAAAGGTTTCTGATGTTGAGATTGTGAAGATATTTGAGGACGAATTAGTCTCTGAAGGCAAGATACCTGCAAAGTTTTTAAGGGTTCTGAACGAGATAATAAAGGCAAAGAAGGATTATGATGAGAAAAAATTAAGCAAGCAGGAAGTTGAGGAAGTAAAAAAGGAAAGCGGCGCCTTTATCAAGTTCCTGGTGGAGTACATGCAGAGGAAGAGGGGCAGGGAATTGGAGAGGGCAAAGATAAGGGTTAAGCACGGCAGCAGGTACGGAGAGGTTATTCTTCTAGGAGAGGATGCTTTTATAATACACGACATTGATAATGAGGAAAAAGAGCTGAGCAAGGCAAAGATAAAGCCTGACGGCAGTTTAGGAACTGTTGAGAAAAGCTCTTTGGAAGAGTTAGAAAAAGCACTGGCTAAGATAGAAATACCGCCTAAAGTTTTCATCAAAGAGCCTATTTTTGAGGATTTGAAGAGGGTGTTTGGAAAGGATGTTGAAGTGCTGGTGAATTATTAGTTTATCATAACCCACTTATACTGGGCCTAGTTCCCGTTTGCTCTACTGTTTAAACATTTGTCTCAATACTCCATAAACACACCTTATTTTGACAAATTCAATATCTATTGCATGGTCCTTTGCTATGCAGGATGGAATTTTGTCAGGGGCTATATACATTCTGTGACATTGCCTAAATATCCTTTCTTTAAATTCAGAATTACTTAGAGATTGATCATTATAATTTATTTGTTCATTTGGTTTTATAAAAATAAGTGATTCTAAATCTTTTAGCTTATCAAAAATAAATTCGTATTCAATATCTTTTGAACGGAGATTAGGTACTACGTTACATATAGCGATTTCTTTACCATGATATCCTATCACACTCCTAATTTTTGGATCTGAAAAGGTAGCATCTACAAGTTGAGCAGAACCTTTCTCATTGAATTTTGGGTTTTGGTCATAGACCAACATATTCTTTCCCAAATCAGCTACGTACGCCTCTTCTGTATAAATCTTGTGAGTGTGATTAAGTACTTCGCGTCTAAATTCTGAAATTGACATTTGATTGCTATCAATAGATATTCTCTCATGATCTTTCATAGATAGTAGTAACTCTAAATCTCCTAATGAATCAAACTGCAATTGGTAGTATGTATGGGTATCTGTAGTAGAAATGCCTATCCTTAGATTATAATAAACAGTTCTATCACAATATTTTACAAGTCCACCCATATATATTCACCATTATGTAATGAGTATAGCTATATTTATTAATTTATGCTGTAAATTAATTTACTACAACAGAAAGATTTATAAACAAGCGGGAATTAGCAATAAAGCATGAAAGAAGAAGCGCTCAGAAAGTTTGGCTTGGCTGACAGAGAAATAAAAGTGTATTTGGCTTTACTGGAATTAGGCGAAGCTTTAGCCAGCAAAATTGCAGAGAAAACAAATATACCAAGAACACTATCTTATGATATACTTGAGAATCTGTTAAAAAAGGGCTTAGTAAGCTATGTTATAAAATCTAACAAAAAATATTTTTCCGCTCTTGACCCAAATAATTTAATTGAGGTTTTAAAAAACCAGACAGAAGAAAAAGAAAGGCTGGTGAAAGAGGCTTTGCCGGAATTATTAGCATTAAAAAGCAAAAAATTAGAGGAAAAAGCAAAGGTAGAAGTTTATGAAGGAAAAGAGGGGGTAAAAACACTATTTAATGATGTTTTAAGAGTTGGAAAAGAGTTTTTGTGTTTTGGCTCGACTGGGATTTCCCCCGAGCTAATACCTTATGAATTATCAAGGTTTCATAAAGAAAGGATTAAAAGAAAAATAAGCTGGAGGGTAATCTATAATAATGATAAATCAGGCAGAAAAAGAGGGCAGGAAACAAGCAAATGGAAATATACACGAGTTAAATATATGGAAAAAACCAGCCCAACAACAACTTATTATTATGGGGACAAAGTTGCTATTGTTCTCTGGATAAAAGAAAGGTTATTAGCTATAATGATTGAAGATGAAGTTATTGCAAATTCATTCAAGGAATTCTTTGAAGTACTTTGGAAAAATGCTTATAATTAATTAAAAACTCTCAGATTATATCTTCCGCCACCAAAACATTTATATAGATTAAAGCCTAAAACACAATCAGGGGGAAAATGAAAACAGGATATAAAGTTGCAGATGCCATGACTAAAAAGCCGGTTGTTGTAGAGCCGTCTATAACTTTGAAGGAATGCTCAAAAATCATGGCAAAAGAGCATGTTGGCTCGCTTATAATAAAATCAGGAAACAAGCTGGATGGCGTTGTAACAGAGCAGGATATAGTAAGAAAAGCCGTTGCCCTTGGCCTTGACACAAATCTTGCAAAAGTCAGGGATGTAATGGAAAAAAAGCTGGCAACTATAGAGCCTGATAAAGATATTTATGATGCCTTAAAATTAATGAGGGACCTTAACATAAGGCAGCTGCCTGTTGTGAACAATGGAGAGATGATTGGCTTATTAACCCTAAAGGATATTTTAAAGATTGAGCCGCAATTATTTGACCTGTTGGTCGAGAAATTTGAGCTGAGGGAAGAGGAGAGAAAGCCAATAAACAAAATATTGCCTTCTGAAGGGATCTGCCAGACTTGCGGGGATTATTTTGAAAAGCTTTATTCTGTTGGCAATGTCCTGCTTTGCGGCAAATGCAGAAAAGAGCAGAAGATTAGGGAATAGTGAATTCTATAAATTATTAGATAAATGGCTTGAGTTGCAACTAAGCCAAAAACAAAAAATATATAAACAAAGATTATAATGGTGGGTATATGCCAGCATTGCCTATATATGATGTTGCGATTCCAACTCCGGTTTCTTATATAAGGTACAAAGGAGTGTGGGATATGCAGGACTTGTATGAAAGCATGGTTGAATGGTTTAGGAGAAAAAAATACAAGTTCCATGAAAAGATATACAAGCACAAGCACCCAAGCCCTTTTGGCGTGGAAAGGCAGTATGTATGGGAGGCTGAAAGAAAAGAGACAGATTACGAACAGGTAAAATATAATGTTTATTTCCACACATATGATGCCCATGACATTGAGGTGATAATGCCAGATGGCAGAAAGAAGATATTCACAAAAGGAAGGATATGGATAGAGCTTAAGGTTCAATTTGTCTATGACTGGGAAGGAAGATGGAATGAAAATGAGTTTTACAGGTATCTAAAGGATTTTTACAATAAATATGTAGTCAGAAAAAGGTTTATGGAAGGATACGCGCCAAAGTTTAGGACAGAGTTTTATGATCTTTATGCTGTGATTACAAACAGGCTAAGGATGGAGTCAGACGAGTTTGAGCACGTGCATCTAGCAGGAGTGCATGTAAGGAGGGTATAACTTTTAAATTAAAATGCCGGGATTAAATGAGGTATTCCATGATGTAAGGTGTGATACGCCAGTTGCATATATGAGGTGGACCGGCATCTGGGATATGCAGGACTTATATGAAAACATGGTTGATTACCTCAGAATGAAAAAATATAAGTTCCATGAAAAGATATACAAGCACAAGCACCCAAGCCCTTTTGGCGTTGAAAGGCAGTATGTATGGGAGGCTGAAAGGAAATTTGAGGACTATCTGCAGTTTATAATCAACATTTATTTCCACACCTATGATGCCCATGATATTGAGGTAGTTATGCCGGACGGCACTAAAAAGATTTACACAAAAGGCAGGCTGTGGATAGAATTTAAGGGATTCCTCGTTTATGACTGGGAAAAAAGGTGGGAAGAAACAAAATTTTTTAAAAGCCTGAGAAGCTTTTACAATAAGTATGTTATTAAGAAGAAAATGGAAGGCATATGGTGGGACTTGCTTTGGTACAGGGAGATACACAAGCTGGTTGCCATAGTCAAGGAAAGGCTGAAAATGGAGAGCATGGGATATGAGCACAGGTACTGGACAGGGGTGCACAGGTAAACATGAAAAATTGCGAAGCGATTTTTAATGGACAAAAAATCACAGGGGTGATTTTTTAGTATGTCTGATGTAAGAATCATAGTTGACCATATGAAACTGGAGTATATAGGCCTGTTTGACTTAAACGGCCTGTTTAAGATGATAGAGGCATGGCTCAAAGAGAGGGGAATGGAGAAAAGGACTGACCAAAACCAGGAATTAACAACACCAACCGGCAAGTTCATAGAGTGGACAATTGCGCCATGGAAAAAGATTTCAGATTATAACAGGATATTCTTCAAGATAAGGATGCTGGTTTATGATTTTAAAAAAGTAGAAGCAGTTAAAGACGATAAGAAAGTAAAGCTTGGGCACGGGAGAGTTCTGATGTACTTTGATGCCTACCTGGAGCATGATTATGAGCACAGGTGGGACTTTGTGCCGATGCTTGTCTTTTTTAGGACAATGTTTGACAAGTTCATTTATAAAACATACACCGAAAGGTTTGAGCAGCAACTGACATATGATATACACTACCTTTATAACCTTGTTGAAACATACTTTAATATGTATAAGCAATACAGGCCGGTAAGCGAAGTGCCTCACTTTGCTTTGGGCAGCGTGCCGACTTAAACTCTTAAAATGGAAAAAAAGATTGTTGTTGACCAGCTAAGATTAAGCTACAATGGCGTTTTTGATATTAATGAGTTCTATAATGAGGTAGAAAATTGGATTGTTAAGAACGGGATGGAAAAGGAGACAAAGAAGAAGCTTGAGCATGTTTTGCCGGATGGCAGGAAATTAGAGTGGTTTATAGAAAGCTGGAAAAGGGTTGCAGATTACGCAAAAGCAGTTGTAAGGATGAGGGCTCTGTTCACTGATGTTAAAGAGGTTGATATAACCAAAGACGGAAGCAGGAGAAGGCTTAACGAGGGCAATGTCCTGATTTTTTTTGACGGCATTCTTGAGACAGACACATATGGCAGGTGGCAGCAAAAGCCCCTGTTTTATTTTATGAGGGCATTGTATGACAAGTTTGTCTGGAAATTCTATACAAACAGGTTTGAGGCAGAGCTGATTAAGGAAGTTTATGATATGCATAAAACTCTGGAAAAATTTTTTAATTTGTATGAGTATTGAGCAAAAAGTTTATATACGGTTGTTCTTTCTTTTATGATGCCAGGCAAATGCGAGGGTAGCATTTAAGCATCTGCTTATTGGTCCTCAGAGCGAAGCCTGGTCAAACGCGCAGGACTTAAGATGGGCACTTGAGGTTGTACCTTAAGGCATCCTGTCCCTTAGATGGGAGTGGATTCAACAAACCATTCGCAAAGGAATGGGTCCGAGTTGATATCACAAAATGATTTCACGGAAAGGTTCGAATCCCTCCCCTCGCATTTTTTCTTAAAAAAATGCTTTATGGATTCGAACCCCACTTATAATAAAATTTTTTCATCTTATATAGAAATGCTTTGCTACCCTCTGCAATCTTGAAATCTCTTGGATTGAAATCTTTTATAACTATATCATATCTCCAATCATCATAGAACCAAATAATTATGACTTTAACTATAAACCCCGCTTTTATTGCTTTTTCGTATATATCCAACTCTCTTTTTGTCATATCAGGTATATATGCTTCTTTTCTTAAATTAGGGTAATAATTCCTAACTTTGATTTCATAAAATTCAATATTGCTAAATTGGTAGTTTTCGCTTACGAACCTAAAAGCATCTATAGAAAACCAGTACTTCTTAATAAATTCCTTAACACTCAGTGGTATAAATCCAAAAGGGAATCTCTGGTCTAAGTAATCTTGTTTATATTCCCTCCTTAAATGAAGGTAAGGTACTCTATGTTTTGCTATAACTTCACCTACTTCAGATTTTATCTTTATATTCTGTCTTCTTAAATCATATTCCCCCATATTTAATGGAATTTTTTTATTGATGTCAAAGACCATTTTTCTAATTAAAATTGGGTAATATTTAAATATAATCCTCCAATTCTGGAACTTATGCCTCTGTGGCTCAGTGGTAGAGCGTTTCCTTGGTATAAAAATGGTTCAAAAAGGAAAAGGTCGCGAGTTCAATTCTCGCCAGGGGCTTATAATCAAACAGTTAATTAAAGCCTTATCTTGCCTTTATGCCAGTCTATCATAAAATGTATGGCAGCTCTTCTTTCGTCCAAAATTCCGCCTTTGCCAAGCATGTTCCATTTCTTTGCAAGCTCAAGAAGGATCTCTTCAGGCTCTAAAGCTGGATTAACGCCATACTCTTTCTCAAGAGATTGTGGGTTGTTCATTTTTAGCAGCTTAATAAGCTCATATGCAACAATATCCGGGTTATCTAGTTTTGAAGGGCTTATGCCAGACATCAGCCCAAGCCTTATCTCATCCCTGTCCTCAAAAGGAACAACTCCCGGCGTATCAAAAAGCATTAACCCTTTTCTGCCCCTGATCAGCTGGATGCCTCTTGTAAACCCCGATTCCGGGCTTGTTCTTGCAATGCCGCCTTTGGACAGCCTGTTTAGCAGCGAGCTTTTTCCTGTGTTGGGATAGCCGATAAATGCAATCTTGGTATCTTCTTTTTTTATTCTGCTCCTTATTAGCCGGTATAAATCGCTTAAGCCGGCTGATGTTTTTGATGATAATAATAAATAATCTAGTCCCCGGTATTGCTCTCTTATCTTAGTGAGCGTATTTGCTGACACAATATCTGCTTTGTTTATCACAAGGATTAGCTGCTTTCCAAGCGATGCTGCATAAGCTTCCATCCTTTTGTTTCTTGTAATCTCAGGCATCCTTGCATCAAGCACTTCAAGTATGATATCTGCCTTTCTTATTATACCCTTGACAACATACCAGAATCCTTTCTTCATATCAGGGAGTGTAGAGGCGTTTATTTAAAAACTTGCTTATTGCAGGCTTTGAATGACAATTGCTATAGCCCATAATCATAAAATTTTTATAACCTTCATTGTTTCTTTATGCTAATCGGGCTTGTGGTCTAGCGGTTATGACGCCACCTCGACATAAGCATCAGCATTGCTTTTGAAGTGGTGAAGGTCCCCAGTTCGAATCTGGGCAGGCCCATTTTTTTAGTATACATTTAAATACAAGAAAAGCATACTATGCATTAAAAGGTGACTAAAATCAAAGCAGAAGACTATGGGAAATATTTTTTTATATTGCTGCTTGTCATATTCCTTATATTAACTTTCTTTGTAGTCAGGCCTTTTATAACAGCTATTTTGGCTTCTGTTATCATAGCCTATGTTTTTAATCCCGCATGCAAATTTTTGAAAAGAAGGATGAGCAAGCACCTGGCAGCATTGATTGTTGTTATTTTAATAATCATTGTGATTACTCTGCCGGTATATTTCACTTTGAATGCAATTTCAAGGGAAGCAAGAATAAATTACCTCTTGCTAAAGCAAAAAATAATATCTGGCAATGTATTTGGCCTGGACTGCAGCAATGATAACGGCACATTATGCAGTATTTCAGGTTATATTGAGACAATATTAAAAGACCCGCATACAAGGTATTATGTAGAAACAGGTGTCCAGAGGGTAACAGAGCATATTGTAAACAGCACATCAAATTTTCTGATTTCCCTGCCATTGACGCTCTTAAATTTTATTGTTATGGTACTGCTTATCTTCTTTTTCTTAAGAGACGGGACATTATTATTAAATAAATTTACCGGAGTGCTGCCTTTGAAAATAAAGCACCAGAAGAAGCTGATTGAAAGGCTGAAAGAAGCTGTAAGGGCAATTGTTTATGGTTATATTGTAATTGCTGTTATTGAAGGAATTATAACAATTACCGGATTCTATTTAGCGGATGTTGCTGCTCCTATGCTGTGGGGAGCTGTAATCTCTTTGCTGGCGTTTATACCATTTATAGGCCCTCCTGTTGTCTGGGTGCCTGTCATCTTAACAAAGATTTCTGCAGGCGCCAGTTTGCAGGCTGTAATTGTGATTATAGTGGGCATAATCCTGTTTTTTATTGACACAATACTGAAGCCAATAGTAATTGGCGACAGGGCAAAGATACACCCTGTTCTGGTTATGTTGGGAGTAGTTGGCGGAGTAATGATATTTGGCGCTATTGGCATTGTCATAGGGCCGGTAGTTATTACCTTGTTCATTACACTGCTTAATATCCAAAAAGAAGAAAAGATAGTAACATTCTCTTAAAAAATGGAATTGAAAGTCAAAGACCTTGACATATCAACAGGCGGCCCTTTGGTAGCCATTCTTAACTGGAAGGATTCTTCTAAGCTGGACTTGCATCATTTAGACAGAATTAAGGTAATAAAAGGAAAGAAAATTGAGACAGTCACTATAGATATTGCTGAAAGCAGGAAATTAGTGCCTGAAGGCAGAATAGGCCTTTTTGAGGAGATTCTTTACTCTTTAAATTTAAGGGAAGGAGATATTGTTAAGATAGCCCCTGCAAGAAAGCCTGTATCCATTGACTATATAAAGAAAAAGCTGGATGGCTATAAATTAACAGAAAAAGAGATCAACCAGATTATCTGGGATATAGTGCATAATAAGCTGGGGGATATAGAGCTGACTTATTTTGTGTCAGCATGCTATACCAATGTGCTGGACATTGAAGAGACTACTCTCCTGACAAAAGCAATGGCAAAACAAGGTGATATCCTAAAGCTCGATAGATATCCTGTAATGGACAAGCACTGTGTTGGTGGTGTAGCTGGCAATAGGACAACTATGGTTATAGTGCCGATAATAGCTGCTGCCGGCTTAACTATACCAAAAACCAGCTCCAGAAGCATTACAAGCCCTGCAGGAACAGCAGACACAATGGAAGTTCTGGCAAATGTTTCCGTTAACATGAAAAAAATGAAAAGGATAATAAGAAAAACAAACGGCTGCATGGTTTGGGGCGGCAGCCTGAATCTGGCTCCTGCTGATGACAAGATAATCAGGGTGGAAAGGCCACTGGCTATTGATGCCAAGTCGCAGCTCTTGGCTTCTGTTGTAGCAAAAAAGGCTTCTGTATCTGCAACGCACATTTTAGTGGATATCCCCACCGGCAAAGGCTCTAAGATCAGCTCCGGTGATAAGGCAAGAAAGCTAAAAAAGGATTTTATTAATATATGCCAGAAATTAGGGATGAAGATTAAGGTTATAGTAACTGACGGAAAAGAGCCAATTGGCAATGGCATTGGGCCCGCTTTAGAGGCAAGAGATGTTTTATGGGTGTTAAGGAACGATAAAAGAGGCCCTAATGATTTAATGAAAAAATCATTAAAGATGGCTGGCTTAATGCTTGAAATGGCTGGCAAGGCAAAAAAAGGCTCTGGCTTTAAAATGGCTTTGGATATTTTAAAAAGCGGCAAAGCATACAAAAAAATGCTTGAGATAATAAAAGCGCAGGGCGGCAAAGAGATTAGCCCTGATGAGATTAAATTAGCACCTGTAGATTATAACTATCCAGCCTATAAAAGCGGGGTTGTCAGGGAAATCTCTAACCGGGCAATATCAAAAATAGCAAGGGTAGCCGGAGCTCCCCAGGATAAAGGGGCAGGTGTATATTTGTATAAGCATGTCGGCGATAAAGTAAAGAAAGGCGAAAAGATGTTTACGATTTATGCACCCAATAAAGATAAATTAAAATATGCTAAGGACGTGATTAAGGCTATTGACGGGATTGTTATCAAATAAGTTCTAAAAAAATACGCCGCGACTCGGACTTTCATGGTAAAAACCAATTTGAACCGAGATACCCTTTCGGGAATCAGCTCTCAAGGCTAACGCAGTACCAGGTTGTGCCATCGCGGCATAATAATCAAGTTTTTTTGTTTATATTTAAATGTTATTAAACTTCAAACCAAAGAGGTCAGAAATACAGACTATAAACAATTTTTTCTTTTAGCCTATTAATAAAGCTAGTCTAGTAATAATCTTGTCACTGAACTTTCTGTAAGCTTGGTTATGGTTTTAATGTAGTTTTCTAATGTTTTATTATAGTTTAGTGAATTAATAGCAGAATGATATCTGACTGCAGCATTCAAGACTCCCGTAATAAGTTTTTTTTCTTTCTCTCCAACTTCATTGTTTGTGATAATAGCCCCGAAATAGGGTATATCATGGCCATTTGCATCTCTATCTGAAAATTTTCTTATACATTCTAGGTTTGCAATAACTTCTAGAATCTCATTTTTAAATCCCATTTCTGATATAGAATATTTATCGGTTTTGGATAAACTCGCGTCTGGATGCAGCGGATTACCAACCACCCAAAAAGATAGGTCATTATCTCCTTGCTTTATTTCAACACTGACTTTTCTCCTTCCAACAGGTTTAACTACCTGTAGCCTAGTATAATATTGTCTTTCATCCACTAATTTAAATCTCTTAGTTTCCGCCAAAATATCATAAATTCCTTCTTTTATTGCGCTCATTTTGAACCCCTGTTTTAATACCAACTCCCTAAGAATTGACCTAGAGGTGTTGTATTTACCTTTTGTCACCCCTTTTAAAACTAGAAACTAAGACTACTATAAAAACCTTTTTGTTAAAAACCGAAAGCTTTTTAAATCTAACGGCATTCCCCTTTATAAATTTATCGTAATTATCAGGGGGTGTTGGAAGCTTTGTCTTAGTAAAATCCCCAGTCAAAGGTGATAAAATGCCAAGAGATATGGTCAAGAAATGCCCAGAGTGCGGCTCTATAAACTTGTTCTGGAACAGGGAAAAGGGCGAAATTACATGCAAGGATTGCGGCCTTGTTATAGAGGACAAGATGGTTGATTTTACCCAGGAATGGCGTGAGTTTGATTCTGAGGATTCTGAAAAGCAGAGAAGAACAGGAGCTCCTATGACTTATACCCAATATGACCAGGGATTAGGCACTGAAATCGGCCAAAAAACTGATTTATTCAGGCTAAGCGGAAAGGAAAGGGACAAATTCTTCAGGCTAAGGAAATGGCAGTATAGAATAAGCACAGCAATTGAAAGAAACTTGAAATTGGCATTGGCTGAGCTAAAGAGGGTTTCTTCTTACTTAAAGCTGCCTAAATCAGTTGAGGAAGAATCTGCAAGGATTTACACACTGGCTGTGCAAAGAGGCCTGGTAAGGGGAAGAAGCATGGAAAGCGTTGTTGCTGGCGCATTATACGCTGCCTGCAGAAGGCATGATGTTCCAAGGACCTTAGATGAGCTTTCAGAAGCATCTGGAATTGAGAAAAAAGAAATTGGAAGGACTTACAGGTTTGTTACAAGAGAGCTTGGAATTAATATATTACCTTCAAATCCTGCTGACTATATCGCAAGGTTTGCCTCTGCATTAAAGCTGACTGCTGAAACACAAAGTGAGAGTATTGAAATCTTGGAGAGAGCGCAGAAAGCAGAGCTTACCTCCGGAAGAGGGCCTACTGGCATTGCTGCAGCAGCATTGTATGTAGCTGCATTAAAGCACGGCGAGAAAAGGACACAAAGAGAGGTGGCAGATGTTGCAGGCGTTACAGAAGTTACAATCAGGAACAGGTACAAGGAATTGCTTGATAAATTGAAACTGGAGAAAGAGATAAAGAAGGTAAAGAAAAGGAAGAAGTAATTTTTTAATTTTAATATTACATTATCTAATAAAAAGAGGTTATGAAATACCTCTAAGATTAGTTCTTAGGGAAATTTATTTTAGCTAGGTAAAATGAGAAATCCAATAAATTATCTTTTTATTGAAGGCATAAGAGAGAATAATGCTCTTCATGAAGATACTTATTTGGATATTACGGCAGATGATTTGAAATCTGCATTGGGCCAATTCTCTCGAATAGAACAAATTTGTAAGTTTTTTTCAAATTCAGCTATCCATGTTGTTGGCGAACAAAGGATTATATCTAATGGCAATGGTGGTGTAAAAGTTGAGCCTATTGGTGAACAGTGGGTTATGGAAGATCCAAAAGATGGTTTTAAAAAATATAGTGCCGAGGAACTAAAGGGGTTACTTGAAAAACCTGAAGAGCACCAATTTAAATATTTCTATTGTAAGGAAAACTATAACTAAACAGGCGAATCAGTAATGATACTAGAAACCAAACTAAAACCTAAATAAATATTTTTTTAAATAGATCTTATTTTTCTCTGTAACAATCCCCTCCTTTTCCAACAGCCTTATTTTTTCCTTAACTCCCCTAGAATACCCGCCAAAACTTCCATCCGAATTTACAACCCTGTGGCAAGGTATAATAATTGGCTTTTTATTCTCATTTAAAGCCCTTCCGACTGCCCTGTAAGCCTTTGTTCCCAGTTTTTCTGCTATGAGCTTGTATGTCGTTACCTTGCCTTTTGGGATTTTTTTGGTTAGGCTTAAGACTTTTTCATTGAATTTCATTTGAAATCAGCTTTAAATTTTCCTTATTCTGCTCTTTTTTATATCTCTTGCATAACTCTATTATTTTGCTCCTATCAATATTTATCCCTTTCTCTTCCAACAGCTTTTTTAGATGCCCTGAGATTAAAAACACAGAAAACTGCGTCACATTCTTCGGCTTTTCTGTCTTATGGCACCTTTCAAAATCAACAAGGTAAGGCTTTAAGGTTTTGTTCTGGATTATTATATGCTTCAAAGGATGGTGCATTTCTTCTTTATCAATCATTAATTTGTCCATTATGAAGCATTGATCAAAAACATTTTTTATTATATTTTTTATATCTTTCAATGATTTCTTATTATTGGCTAAATTTTCAATGAAATCCAAAACAAACAATCCGTCAATATACTCATAAACAAAATAATCTTTATTGGAGAATAAAAGCGTTGGCCCAATTCCTTTTTTGTTTAATATTTTTAAATATCCAATTTCATTCCCTATCCTGCCGATAGCCTTGCTTTCCGGCAGCTTTTTCTTTATAACCACTTTTTTACTTCCGTAGTCAGCTGTGTAGAGAATGCCCCTACTGCCTTTTGTCAGGTATTTTATGTTTTTTGATTTCTTTTTTTCTAAGTCTTTTAGCAAGCTAGATTTTTCAATCAAATAGGCGTATAAATCCTCAAAAAATATATGTTTTTTATCCAATACCTTTTCTTTCAATAAATTATTTTTAATGAACTCATCAACTTTTTCTTTTTTTGTTAGCGAAGAAAAAACAATCAAAATAATCCCGTTTGGCTTAAGATAATCATTTACATCATCTAAACACCTCTCAATTACCTCATAGCCTTTTTTGCCGCCGTCAATTGTCAGGTCTTTTAATTTAATATCCTCCGGCAGGTACGGCGGGTTAAAGGTTATTGTGTCAAATCTAATATTTTTAATATTAGAAAATAAGTCACTTTGTTTAAAGACTATCTTCTTATTTTTGATATTTTCTTTGCAATAATCAATAACCTCTTTCTGTATATCAACAGCTATAACCTTCTTTACATTCCTCTTTTTAGCTGCTTCTAAAGCTTGTATCCCAGAGCCAGTGCCTATATCTAAAACTAAGCCAAAAGCGTATTTTTTCACATATTTTGCCAATAGCTCAGAGTCTTCTCTTGGTTTGTAGATCATAATCAGCCTAGTTCAGATAGTAATATTTAAATATAGCTGTGGAAAACTTATTTTTTGTTTATATAAATCATATGGGTGGTTTTATGGGTAATGGAGAATGTTTTTATAAAGAACATGAAAGAGCATTTCATAGTTTAAAAGAGCTTTTAGTTATGGTTAAGATGTATCACCAAAAGGAATACTCACAAGAGGATTACTCATCTTTAGCAGGGAATATAAGGTCTGTTGCGTCATCTATTGCCCAGTGTGGCAGGGGAGATTGTATTGATAAGGTGATGTTATTAGTAGAACAGGCTTTTGATGATGGCAAATTACCAATAGAACATCAGTTAGATGTTCTATTGGATGTTGTTGATAAACAAAGTAAACTTCTTGATATAACTCCTGAAAAGGTTAGATCTTATGAAGAAAAATTGAGAGAAGCTGGTCTGAATGTTGCAGTTTTTAGTGAGAAACTTTAATTATCTTCTCCACCAGCTCTTTAGGCGCAGGCTCATAAACAATCTTATCTTTTTCTCCAACTGTATCGCAGTACTCAGCTATCTGCGGTATTATTTCTGTTATTCCTCCAGAGCCTGTTAAAACGCCTATTGGCTTTTTGGCATAAAACGCTATTGTAAACTCATTTAATGTTCCTATCTGGCCAGAAATTATTATCACCGCATCTGCTTCTTTAACTACAAACATATTCCTACCAGGTATGCCTAAGCCAGTGTACCTTATCTCAGAAAAAACATCTGTCGGGAAATCATACATTTTAACATGCTCTTCCTTGTCTTTTGCAGGGCTTATAGCAATTACAGTCCCTCTTTCTTCAAATGCGCCTTTTGCAGCTGCTTCAGGATATCCCCTGCAGCCGCCAACAAATAAAACACAATTATTTCTGGCAATCTCCCTGCCAATTTCCTCTGCTTTTTTCAGGATGTTTTTATCAGACTCAAGGCTTGAGCCGATGACTGCGATTTTCATTCTAAACTCTTAACCATCTCTTCAGCAGCCTTCTTCATATCTTTTGCTTCGTAAATTCCCCTGCCTACAATTGCATGCCAGTTTTCTCCTGCTGCCTTTGCCCCTTCTGTCAGAGAGCCTCCCTGCGCAACTAATCCGGGCGAATAAAATACTGGTCTTATGCCAAAGCTTTCAAGAAATCTTTTGTACTCCTCTATCATATAGGGTTTGTTTCCCGGCACAACAAAATCATTTACACCCAAACTGACAGCAATCTTGAATATCTTTTTAGGGGCATAATTGTCTATAAAGCCGCCATTCTTTGTAAGGTAAGCCTTGTGAGTCATTTCACCGCCGACTATAACATTAATTTTCTCTTTAAAAGCAGCCTTTATCCATTTTTCCTCTGTAACAGGGCCTGCCATTGGAAACAATATAACATAATCAACCCCTTTTATAGCTTTCATGAATTTTTCTCCAATTTCGGGTATGTCAGTGGCTGCTTTCTGGTGGTCGTAGATTATTGGCAAACTGGTGTGTTTTCTTATCGTTTTGATAACTGCTTTTAACCCCAACGGCAGAACTAAAGTAAAGCCAATCTTGTAAGCTCCAATCCCTTTTACTTTGCAGGTTTCTTTGACTAATTTATCTAATCTTTCCAAGGAATCAACATCGCATGCTGGTATAACAGACCTTTTTAGTTTTATTGTTGGCATCTTTCTTTTTTTGTATTTTTCTTTGGGCAACTTTCTTTTTTAAAAAGAAAGTTGCTGATTTAGACTAGTTGGTAATCTTATTTTTTTAGTTTAATTGATTATAGGCCTTATTATTTTTATTAATTAACTTTATTTTTTAATTTATTTATTCTCTTCCAAATACCTTAATATTTCCTTGTATTTTTCAGCTGTTACTAATTCCTTGCTTTTCATATATTTTAAAAGCTCTTTTAGGGTTATCAGGCTGTGAAGCGTAACCCCCTTCTCTTCCAAAGCCTCTTTGCAGCCCTGCTCCCTGTCAAGGACAATAAGCACGTCATTTACCAAAGCTCCTGCCTTTTGTATGCCTTCAATAAACCTTAATTTTGAATAGCCGCCAGTTGCCAGGTCATCAACCAAAACAACCCTGTCATCTTTATTCAAAACGCCCTCAATCATGGACATTGTGCCGTAGCCTTTTGGCTGCTTTCTCACATAAACCATTGGCAGATTAGCCTTTAAGGCAATTGCCGCTGCATAAGGAATCCCTGCTGTTTCTGCCCCGGCAACTACATTAATATCAAGCGTTTTTACTGCCTTTGCCAGTTCATCTGCTATTAATTGAAAAGGCTCCGGAAAAGACGGCACTATCCTTAAATCAACATATATAGGGCTTTTTGCTCCCGAAGCTAAGGTAAATTCACCGAATTTTACAACATTAGCATCAACAAGTGCTTTAGCAATTTTGCTCATTTTCATCAACCTCTTCTTTAATCTCTTCAAAAGGCAAAGGGGCTTCTGTTATTTTGTCTTCATATTTCAGTTCAGCTGCTTTTATGCCATTAATCTTTCCATTGTCAAATACTGTGTTTCCCCTTACAATTGTCATAACCGGCCATCCTTTTAATACTTTTCCATTGAAGGGGCTCCATTTGCATTTGGTAAACAGCTCCTCATTTTTCACTTCTTTTTCTTGGTTAATATCAATAATAACAAGGTCAGCATCATAGCCAAGGCTTATTTTCCCCTTCTGCCTCATGTTAAATATCTTAGCTGGGTTTTCACAGCAAAGCTGCTGTATTTTTTCCAGTGAAATCTTGTTTTTGTTGTAAGCATCCAGCAGCAATGGCAGCATTGTTTCACACCCGGGAAAGCCGCTTGGCGGATTTGATGAATTTTTCTCTTCCATCAAATGTGGCGCATGGTCAGTTGCTATTGTATCAACATGGCCTTTTCTTACTGCTTCCCACAGTGCATTCTGGTCTTCTTTTGTTTTTAAGCCAGGCTTTACAGCCCCTTTTCCGGGAAGCTTTTCCGCATCCTCATGCGTTAAAAATAGATAATGGGGGCATATTTCAATAAAAATATTTTTTGTCTTCTGCTTCTTTATCATGCCTAATTCCTCTTTTGCTGAAATATGGCAGAAATAAAGCCTTTTCTTTTTGTCTTTTACTTTATTAAATATGTCCAATGCCTTCTGCACCTTTTCATTTTCTGCGTGAACAGCAATCCTTTTGGAAGCCCTGAATATGTTTTCCAAGGCCGCATCATCATTCATCATCAAATCTCCTGTTGTCTCATTCATATACACTTTAACAGAAGCAATGTCCTCAGCTTTCTTAATCTCTTCCAGATTGTCTTTTGTGCAGCCAAAATGGAAGCCGTAATTTACAGCTGATTTCTTTGCCAGTTCCCTTTTTTGATTTAGCAATTCTATCGTTGTTGTGGCTGGCTTTGTGTTTGGCATATCTATTATAGTTGTAATCCCGCCAGCAGCTGCTGCGCAGCTTCCTGTAAAAAAATCCTCCTTATGCGTTAACCCCGGCTCCCTGAAATGAACATGCCCATCAACCAGGCCAGGCAGAATGATGTTTCCTTTCGCGTCTATTATCTCGTCAACAGTTACAATATCCTCAATTATATCCTTTATGTAATGGTTTTCAATCAGGATGTTCTTTTCCACTAATTTGCCATTTTCCAGGAGCTTGCCGTTGATTATTAGTTTTGATATCATTTTGTTCTGTAGCTGTAATATGTTTTTAACGGAACTTTCTCCCCTGTCTTCATCCTCGCTGACTTGCCAAATTCAGTCATTTTCCTTAGCTGCGAAGAGGAAAAAACAGGGCCGTCCTTGCACACCCTAAACTCATTTATTGCGCATTGCCCGCAAATTCCAAAGCCGCATTTCATATACCTTTCTAAAGAAGCTTCACAGTTTATATTGTTTTTTTCTGCAATCTCAAAAACCTTTTCCATCATTATCTCCGGGCCGCAGGTGTAGATATATTTTATTTTATTTTTTTTATCACTTATAACCTTTTTTAATAAATCTGTTGTAAAGCCTTTAAAGCCAATGCTTCCGTCATCACTGCAGGCATTTATTTTGTGTTTTTTAATTTCATTTTTAAACAGCAAATCATCTTTATTCTTAACGCCGAAAATAATTATCGGCTTTTTTAACTTCCCGATTAACTGCTTTAATGGTGCAATTCCCAGGCCGCCAGCTACTACGCAGGCATTATCTTTTATTGAAAACCCGTTTCCATAAGGCCCCCTGATGCCTATTTTATCGCCCGCTTTTAACTTAAAAAGTTCTTTTGTAAACCTACCTTTCTCTTCGATTGTTATAGATGTTTCATTTCCAATACCGGAAAGAGTGAATGGCTTTTCATCAACATCAGGCAGCCACACCATTACAAACTGCCCTGGCTTTGCATCAATGTTTTTATCTAAGTAAAAGGTTTTAACCTTATAGTTTTCTTTAATGATTTTTTTTATTGTTGTTATTTCAGGTAGATCCATGAGCAGCACCTACTATCTCTTTTACAGATTTAACCTTATTCTCTTTCATCCATTGCAGCATTTCATTCTCTATCTTTCTGAAAACATCAATCCCCCTGTAGTAAACTGCAGAGCCGATTGCAACAGCAGTTGCGCCTGCCATGAGCATCTCTATCGCATCCCTTCCTGTTGTGATGCCGCCAACGCCTATAATCGGAATCTTAACTGCTTCGTAAATCTTGTAAACAGATGCTATTGCAACTGGCTTTATTGCAGGCCCGGAAACACCGCCAAATTTATTTGATAGTACTGGCTTTTTTGCCTCTATATTTATCAGCATGCCTGAAATTGTGTTTATAGCAGAAACAGCATCTGCGCCTCCTTTCTCAGCAGCCTTGGCAATCATAGCTATATCATCAACATTAGGGGTTAATTTGATTATAACTGGAATTTTAACTGTTTCCTTAACCTGCCTTGTTATCTCTTCCACTAAAGAAGGATTTTTCCCTATAATCTGGCCGACCATCTCCTCTTTGGTAATATTCGGGCAGGAAACATTAAGCTCAACAGCATCTGCCCCGTATTCCTGGGCTTTTAAGGCTGTTTTTGCAAACTTCTCTGCGTTCTCAGCAAAGATGTTGACTATTACCGGAATATTCACTTTTTCCAATTCCTTTATCTCATTCTTAAATTTAAATATTGAAGGATTTGACAAGCCAACTGCATTAAGCAGATATTTATCAGTCCCTATTACAGTTGGGTTTGGATGGCCCTGCCTTTCCTTTAAGCCAACTCCTTTTGTTATAACAGCTGCTGCCCCATTCTCATAAGCTTTTTTCATTAAAGGGGCAGTTAAATCCAGAATGCCGGAAGAAAGAAGCAATGGGTTTTTCAGGGCTAACCCGCATAACTTTATAGCTAACATTTATACCAACTCTATGTCTTCTCTCTGCATGCACCTCTCACAGTAATGGCACCTTATCTTTAATGGCTCTTTTTCAACAATATAGAATTTTGTCCTGGAATCTTTTTCATTGTTTGTGATGCATTGAGGATTGGAGCATTTTATTATTTTTTCAATAACATCCGGGATTTTGACTTTTATTTTCTCTTTTACAGTATAGTCTTTTATTATATTTACAGTGGCATTTGGCGCAAGAACTGCTATCTTATTCACCTCGTCTTCTGTCAGAAATCTGCTGCCAATCTTTATTATGCCTTTTTTTCCCATGCTCTTGCTTTGCAGGTTTAAAACAACAGATATGACATGCTCAAAATCCTTTAAATCAAGAATCCTGATTACCTTAAATGTGGCTCTGCTGGGTATATGGTCTACCACAGTTCCTTCTCTTATTGCCGGCACTTTAAGCTCTTTTTTCATCTTATTTTCCCCAGCACCAAAGCCAGTAATGCCTGCCTCACAGGAATCCCGTTTCCTGCCTGCTGGAAGTAAATTGCATGGGGCGTGTTGTCAAGCTCAGGGCTTATCTCCCCAACCCTTGGCAGAGGATGCATTATTTTTAATTCACTTTTGAAAAAAGGCAGCAATGACTTGTCAAGCTTATAGAAATCCTTGTATTTTTCATACTCTACAGGATCCGGGAACCTTTCTTTCTGTATCCTTGTAACATATAGTATATCAAGCTCTTTGCTGACTTTCTTTAAATCAACAACCTCTTTGTATCTCAGCTTTTTTTCCTTCAGCTCTTCAAGGTACTCATCTGGCATCTTAAGCGCCTCTGGCGATATGAAGAAGAAGTTCGTATTGAAATGCGATAAAGCAGTTGTTAAAGAATGCACAGTCCTTCCGTATTTTAAGTCGCCAAGCATCCCTATATTCAGGCCTTCTAATTTGCCCTTTGTTTTTTGTATTGTGTAAAGGTCAAGCATTGTCTGCGTTGGATGCTGGTTAGAGCCATCGCCGCCGTTTATTATGGGTATTGAAGCTGCCTCTGCTGCCAGCCTTGCTGCTCCCTCTATGGGATGCCTCATCACAATAACATCCGCATACTGCTCAACCATCTTTATTGTATCCCACAAGGTTTCCCCTTTTTTTAATGAGCTTACCCCGGCAGTTGCAAACCCCATCACCTGGCCGCCTAATCTTTCCATTGCTGCTGTAAAGCTGAGCCTCGTTCTTGTTGATGATTCAAGGAATAATGTTGCAAGTATTTTTCCTTTCAGCAGGTCCTGGTTGTGGCTTTTTTCCATCCGCTTTGCAATATTAAGCACATACAATAACTCACTCTTAGAAAAATCCTTTATAGAGATTATATCTCTTCCCTTAAAGCCACCCTCTTTTGCCATCTTAAAAAAAAGATAAGGGCATACTAATATTTATAGCTTTCTGTTTTATTTTTCCAGATTGAAAAGGGATATCTCAGAGAACGGGTCTCAGAAGATAGAAAAGTAGGTTTTTGTTTATAAATGTTTTGGTTTTTAAAAAATTATTTTTTATTTTATCGCCATGAAATACTCCTTAACCCTGCTTTTTATAGACTCCAGATAAAACTTTTCTATCTTCTCTTCAAAAATCTCTTCTAAAGAAGCATTCTCTGTTATCCTGTATTTGTTTGCAATGCTCTCAATTAAAAATAAATCTTTTAAGCGCTTTAGCTGCCTTCTTATGTTAGAGCCGGCTATCCCCAGCATTGGCAGGTTATGCTCTTTTCTTTCTTTTTTTACCAGTTCTTCTATCTCCCTGCTCTCTAATTCTTTTTTTGCTTTTAATAAAACATTCAGAACATCTACTACAACATCCCTTGAATCACCTGGCTGCAATAATCCAATGCTTAAGCATAATTTTCTTACCAGGTCCCTTCCTTTAAGATTAGCAGGCTTTTCATAGCGCCTTAAGGTAATTTCAGCCAAAGGCGTGTCTTTTGCAATAGTTTTAGGCATATACAATAAAGAATAGTCAAAGCTTAAAAAGTTTTTGGTATTTATCTGCTGGAATAATATGAAATAACCACAGATCCAATCACTGATGCCGCAGCGAAAATAGTCCCTAATATTAGCCAAGGCATTACTGCTGACCTCCTATACCTAACTAGTGAAGGCTCATTTGAATATAATGAATAAGCCATAAGGGACAAATCTCCCTTTATATTATCAAAGATAGTTTTAATCTTGGAGTATGTTCCTTCCTTTCTATCCTCTGTTTCTTTGTACAAGCACTCCCTATTTCTTCCTAGCGGAGTGAATCCAACTTCCATTAGCCTTATATTAACTGGCTCGGTGATTGTGTGGCCCATTACACTGGACAGTTCTTTTTTGCCTGTAGTTTCTTTTGAATTGTCTGGGCTGGTATAGTTGCCAATTAATCTTTTTTTGTCTTGGCAGCTATAGTTACCAATTAATTTGTCTTGGCCATTTGTTATATTGTAATTTAATTGTATGATAACCTCCTTTATAATACCCCCAATTTCTACTGCAAGGGTTATATCATACCTATCCCATTTGTTATAACCAGCGCCTGCAAAACGGCTGTTTAAATTACCTTCATTTGTAAAATCAGCAATTATCTTTGGGCAAGAATTGTTTTCTGATGCTTCCTTTACCAGCCCTTTAACTATCTCTTCTATTGTGTTATCAGGCTTAACAGTTATCCTAATCATTCCATGATAGAAACAGGGAGCCATTTATAAATCTTATTTTTTTTACTACGGAATGTTAGTAATTTCTCCGAAAATACAACGTAAATTATGAAAATAACCTACTTCCCTTTTAGTTTGGGTATATTCAGCAGCTCATCCTTGCCAAGCAGAGCTATCCCTGCCTTATTGCCTATAATCTCCACCTTTATTATCTTGTCAGGCTTTTCAAGGTCAACCTTTGGCTTGTTGATAACCTCTGTTAATTTTATTATCAAATCCCTTTCATGCTTCTCTGTATGCCTCTTTCCCAAATCCATCTTCCACTTTTCCTTGTCTTTTATTATCTTGTTAAACTTTTTTATTTCTTTCTGCATTTCAGCTATTGTTGCCTTGCACCACTTGTCTATTGGCACCCAGTGGAATGTCTTGTCAAACAAACCCTTCTTTTTCCTGTATATCTTAAGCAATTGTTGCACAATCTTTTTTGCGTCTTTTACCCTAAGATTAAAAATACCATCCACGTCCTGCTTCAGATGCTTAGCTTTCTGCTTAATTTCCTTTAAAACCTTATCAACTTCCTCTTTTGCAGAACCAGCATGCGCAGGGTCGTATGTTATAATAAGATTTGCTTCTACCATCATATATCACCCCAAGAAAGCATAAAAGGATAACACATATTTATAATTTGTGGTTTTTAATTTAACTATCAAATGGTAGTTAAATTAGCAATATTTTTAAACTACACCCCATTATTTGTTTACAGAATGAAGGAAAATAGGTATAATCTAAGTGACATATGCCATGTTATTAAGTACGAGATATTTAGTGAAAAGTCTAAAGGCGAATATCACGCAAATGAATTAACCAGTAAACTAAAAGAGGATGGAATAAAAGGTATGGTTACTGATTCACAGCTTACACAAGCTTTACAATATTTAGATAATAAACATAAAGAAGGGTATAGTTTTCATTATTTGCTCAATAACGGGTCTTTTCGCAAATTAATTCAAAATTATAGATATAACAGAGAGAGAAGATTAGGCAAGATTTTTGCAGAAGCTGCTGTTGCTTTGTTTGTTTTATACCAAATCTTGAGCAATTATATAACACCTGACCAGCAAAAGCAAGTTACACCTCAAAAAGCAACACAAGGGCCGATTAAAGAGGAAAAACCAGCAGAAGAAAGTTCAGTTAAGATAGAAGCAGATGGTAAAAAGGGCCATACCACTAGCGATAACGATTACCAAGAAATAATAGAAGTTATAAAACTTTATGAGAATGATAAGGAAATGAAAGATAAACTCCGTTCAATCAGGAGAGATGTTTTAAAAGGAGACAAGACAGTAAAGGAGGCAAAAGAAGAAATATATGGTTTAATGGGGAAACCAAGTTTAGAAACTAGATTAGACCCAAATAAAAATTAATTAAAATTCCTTAATCAAACCTTATCAAACCATATCTCAATCTCTTTGCCCTTAACCTTTTCCTTGGAACTAAAGTTATGCTTCTTGGCAGGCCCTAAGCTGTCAATCTTTATCTTCTCAGCGCCAACCTTCTCTTTTATCTGTTTCTCCCACTTGCCAAGCATCTCCTTTAGCTCTTCATCAGTTTTTAAAAACAAAGAAATCCTGTCAGACTTCTGCAGCTCAGCTTTTTTCCTCAGCGCCTGCACCCTCCTCATCACTTCCCTTGCAAAGCCTTCTGCTTCCAGCTCATCAGTCATCTCTTTATTCAGGTAAAGCAGGCCGCCTTTAAATGAAACTTCCTCGTAAGGGTAGGGAACTTCCCTTGTGACAATTAAATGCTCTTTTACAATATTTATCTTTTCGCTATCTATCTTTATCTCATATTTCCCGTCTTTCCCTATATGCCTCAAAATTGTTTCAGCGCTTTCTGAAGACAATTTGGCAATTATCTTGGGTGCCTTATTGCCAAAATCAGGCCCTATCTGCCTGTAATCAGCCTTGACAACAGACCTAACACCTTCAAGCTGGTCCTTAACTATAACATCTTTAACATTTAACTGCAGTTTTATTATTGGCATCAATTTTTCAACTGCATCAACAGCTTTTTTGTCAGAGCTGACAACAACAATCTCCTTAAGGGGCCATCTTATGCCCAGCTGTATCTTTTCTCTTGCTGCCAGTGCGTTCTGCACAATTGAGCTTATAATCCCCATATTTTCTTCAAGCTTTTTATCAACTGACTTTGTTTCAGAAACAGGCCAGCCAAGCAAATGAATGCTTTCCTCTTTTAAATCAAATTCTTTCCTCAAATTCTGGTAAATCGCCTCTGTTATAAACGGCGCAATAGGCGCAAATAATTTCAGGCAGCCTAAAAGCACATTAAATACTGTGTAGAGAACTGCTTTCTTGTCGTCATCCGAGCCTATGGATGCCTTGTCCCTTGTTAATTGTATATATGTTCTGGAAAGATCCAAAAACAATTCCTCAGCAGCCCATGGCGCTTCATTCAGCTTATACTCATTAAACAGCAGGGTTGTTTTTTCTATTGCTGAATTCAGCTTTGAAATAATATAGTTTTCCTCAATTGAAGAATCAACAGCCCTGATCTTGGAAGGATTCACACCCAAATCCTTTGAATAGTCAATTAAATATTTATGCAGATTCCATAAAATATTAAGGTTTCTGTTTTTTATCTTTGCATCTTCCATATTATAGTTTATATCCAGCCCGGGGTTTGTGCTGCCAATCATATAATGCCTTAGTGTGTCAGCGCCATAGCTGTCAATAACCTCATAAGGGCTTATCACATTGCCTAGGCTTTTGGACATCTTCCTGCCCGTTGCATCCTGCACAAAGCCGTGCATATAGCATGCCTTATAGCTGTGCTTCCCCATTGAAACCATAGAAGCAACTAAAAGAAGGTTAAACCATCCCCTAATCTGGTCTTTGCCTTCCAGAATAAACTCAGCTGGCCATAATTTTTTGAATAAATCCTCTCTTTGAGGGTAATCCAGGCAAGCCCATGAAGTTGTTCCGGCATCTATCCATACATCAAGTATGTCAGGGATTCTGTTCTGTACTCCGCCGCATTTGCATTTAATTGTTACCTCATCGATATAAGGCTTATGCAAATCATCAGGAACATTATCAGCCAGTTTTTTTAATTCCTTTATTGAGCCAACCACAGTATAATTATCGCATTTGTTGCATTTCCATATTGGCAGTGGCGTGCCCCAATACCTCTGCCTTGTAATCCCATTGTCCCTCAAATTTTTCAGCCATGAGTCAAACCAGTTGGAGCCTGCCCAGTCCGGCTGCCAGAAAACCTTTTTATTCAGCTCCCTCATCTCCTCAATCATATCCTCTACCCTGAAAAACCATTGCTTTGTTGTCCTGAAAACAACCGGCTTGTGGCATCTCCAGCAATGCGCATATTCATGCTCTACGGGCGTTATAGAAATCAGAGCGTTATTCTCTCTTAAAGCATCAACAAATTTCTTG
>Ga0209211_10002925_pt1 | contig 28641 bp, 28 predicted proteins | sample RifGroA2_FD_183992 | JGI IMG/M metagenome (GOLD analysis project Ga0209211, IMG submission 183992) | Groundwater microbial communities from Rifle, Colorado, USA - Groundwater A2 (SPAdes) (version 2) | ecosystem: Environmental > Aquatic > Deep subsurface > Groundwater | place: Rifle, Colorado...
GGCGGGATGGTGATGAAGCCCGAGCCGATCTTCGCCGGAGTCGAGGCGCTGCGCGCGGCCCACGGGCCGGGGAGGGTCATCCTCCTCTCTCCCGGGGGCTCCCTCCTGACGCCGGAGACCGCCTTGCGGCTGGCGAAGGAGGATCACCTGATCCTGATCTGCGGCCGGTACGAGGGGGTGGACCAGCGGGTGGCGGACCACCTGGCCGACGAAGAGCTCTCCATCGGGGATTACGTCCTCTCCGGCGGGGAACTGCCGGCGCTGGTGCTGATCGACGCGGTCGCCCGGTTCCTGCCGGGAGTCCTGGGGGACCCGGCGGCACCCCACAACGACTCGTTTTCCCAGGGGATCCTGGAGGCGCCCCACTACACGCGGCCGCGGGACTTCCGGGGCTGGACCGTTCCCGAGGTTCTCCTGTCGGGCGACCATGCCGCCGTCGCGGCGTGGCGCAAGGCGGAGGGGGAGCGCCGGACGGCCCGGAACCGCCCGGACCTGCTGAAGAAAAAGTTGACAGACCCATAGCGGTTGGAATACATTGTCAGGTCTCCTTCGTCACCCGCAACCGTAAGCACAAGGAAAGGACAGGATATGGCCATGAGTCTCCTCAAGGATGTCGAATCCCGGCAGCAGCGCAAGGATCTCCCGAAATTCAACGTGGGGGACACCGTCCGGGTCTACTCGCGGATCAAGGAAGGCGAGAAGGAGCGCGTCCAGTATTTCGAGGGGATCGTGATCGGCTTCCACCGGAACGCCGTCTCCACCACCTTCAAGGTCCGCAAGGAATCGTACGGCGTCGGCGTCGAGCGCACCTACCCGATCCACTCCCCCCTCCTTGAAAAGATCGAGGTGAAGAAGAGGGGCGACGTACGCCGCGCGAAGCTCTTCTACCTGCGCGAGGTGTCCGGGAAGAAGGCGCGCATCCGCGAAAAGAAGGACTGGCTTTCGAAGAAGGGGATCGTCGTCCCGTCCGAAGGGGCCGCGGAGGGTCCGGCCGTTTCCGCGGAAGCGCCGCCCGCCCCCGCGGAGACTCCCAAGGAGTAGCGCCGTACCGTTCGAAGGGTTCGAGGCGGACGCGCGCGGCCGGGGGTATGCGGCCCCGGCGGGCGTCGACGAGGCCGGCAGGGGCCCCCTCGCCGGACCGGTGGTCGCCGCCGCCGTCATCTTCCCCCCGGGGTATTTTCACCCGGGGATCCGCGACTCCAAGAAACTTTCCCCCCGCCAGCGCGAACGCCTCTACCCCGTGATCACGGCCGACGCCGTGGCCTTCGGGGTCGCCCTCGCCACTCCCGAAGAGATCGACGCGCTGAACATCCTTCGCGCTTCCCTGCTCGCCATGCGCCGGGCGGTGGATGCGCTTCTCCTCCCCGCCGACTTCCTCTTCATCGACGGGAACCAGCGGGTCGCGTGCGACGTGCCCCAGGAAACGCTCGTGGGCGGCGACGACCGGTGCGTCTCCATCGCGGCCGCGTCGATCCTCGCGAAGGTGTCGCGGGACCGGATGATGACGGAGTACGACCTCCTCTACCCGGGGTACGGCCTCTCCGGCCACAAGGGGTACCCGACGCGGGAGCACCTGGAGGCGATCCGACGCCTGGGGCCGACCCCCATCCACCGAAGGACATTCCGCGGAGTCGTCGCTTGATCCACCCGCCGGAGGCGCGCCGGGCGCAGGGGGATGCCGCGGAGGACCGGGCGTGCCGCCATCTCGAAGGGTCGGGGTTGACGATCGTGGAGAGGAACTTCCGGACGCGCGGCGGCGAGATCGACATCGTCGCGCGCAAGGAAGACCTGCTCGTCTTCGTGGAGGTGCGCTCGAGCGAGGTCCCCGGCTTCGGTGCGCCCGAGGCGTCGGTCACCCCCGCCAAGCGGCGCCGGATCGTCGGCGCGGCGCGGCGCTACCTCTCGAACGTGCCGCCCGCCTCCTGGCGCGAGGCGCGGTTCGACGTGATCGCCATCGAAGGGGTGGGAAACGCCGCAGTGGTCCGGCATTTTCCCGCGGCGTTCGACGCGAAGGGGAAAGTCCTCTGATATACCCCACCGCTTCCAACTACCCCTTGGCAGGCCGGTCGGTCATAATAGTCATGGAAGTCGAAGAAGAAGGAATGTCCTCCTGATCGCCATCGAAGCGAATGGCGGATCTTGCCGGGGAACGCAGGTATAAATTTTTACGATGAAAAAAGATCCCATCTCCGCAATTTCCCCGGCGCGCATTCCTCGCCTTCTCCTTCACACCATGCGCGAGCGCAAGGCCGTCATTCTCGAGAGGATGCTCGAAGCGATCCGCGCGTCGGATTTCACCGATTCCTACCGGGCGTTTCTGGCGGATACGCAGGAAGGGAGGAGGCGAATCGGGATCGTCTACGAATTGTTGATGAAGGGCATCCAGGGGAACCTCCAGCCCCTGATCGACGACCAGTTCCGCACTGGATACATCCGCGCGAGAAAACAGGTCCCCCTGGACAATGCCCTCCAATTCCACAGGATCCTGGAGCGAATCATCATTGACGAATTCCTTACGTTGAACGCGGACTTCGAGCTCAATCCCAAGGACCTCTATGCGGAAACCCGGATTCTTGGTTTCGTGATCGACAAATCGAAGGAGATGATTTCGACGTCGTACATCAAGACGAAAGAGGAGATCATCGAGAAGAGAAGCAGGCAGATCGAGAACCTCTACAATCTGCGCATTGCCATGGACAGGAGCATGAGCATTCCGGAATTCAGCCAGATGATGACCAGGGAGGTCTCGAAGATCCTGGGGGCGGCCTACGTCGTTGTCACGATATTCAATAGTGGGAAGAATACGAATAAATCGAGCTATCGCACCGGAAATTCGCAAGTCGCCCTTCGCACGTTCCAGGAAAGCGGCATCCACGTGATCCAGAAAGGAATGCTCGGCGTCCAGGTCCCGCGCCTGGTCGACCCGGAACGCGGGACGATGCACCCGATCTCGCCCGCCGACATCGAAGGATTTCCGCACCACCTCTGGCTGATGATCCCGATCTTCACCAAGCAGAACTTCTACGGGTTCCTGTCGATCAACAATGCCGGGTCGGATACGAAGATGGGAACCGACGCCTACGTCGTCTTCTCCGTGGTGTCGAAGATCGCGCAGGCCCTGGAGCGGAACCAGACCTTGCGGAGCCTGCGCAAAAGCAAGGCCGAACTGCGGCGCCTGACGAACAGGATCATCGACGTGCAGGAGGAGTACCGGCAGAAGACTTCGGCGGAAATCCACGACACGATCATCCAGCAGATGACGTGCATCTGGCTCAAGCTGCAATACTTCGAGAAGCGATACCCGTTCCACGTCAAGGAGTTCGGCAGCGATTTCGAATTTCTGAAAGCGTACACGGACAAGTCGATCCAGGAAGCGCGCCGGATCGTCTCCGGGCTTCGTCCGCCGGGCCTCGACGAGCTCGGGATCCAGCGGGCCGTCGAAGGGTACGTCAAGCAGTTCCAGGAGCAGAACCCGATCCGGGTCGACCTTTCGTTCGATGGAGACTATTCCTCGCTTTCCGCGGAAAAACAGATCAACGTGTTCCGCATCATCCAGGAAGCCATGGAAAACGTCGGGAAGCACTCCCACGCCGCTCACGCGCGGGTGGCCTTGCGGTGCGTCAACGACAGGTGTTTTTTCCTGGTCGAGGATTCCGGCAACGGTGATAAGAGTCCCGAACCGGGGCGGCGAGACGCCCCGCGGAGCCATTTCGGCCTGAAGATCATGAAGGAGCGCGCGGACGCGATGGGCGGGGTCCTGAGGTATGGACGAACGAAGGGCGGAGGATACTCGGTCCGGGGTAACGTCCCGGCCGGGTGACCCGGGGGGAGGGGGACGACGTTGATCCGTGTTTTCCTTGTGGACGATCACGATGTAATCCGCGCCGGGCTGAAGCAGATCCTGGAGATCGACGGCGACATCCACGTGACCGGGGAGGCGTCCCGGGCGCTGGACGCGATCCGCCAGATCGAGGCGCAGCAGCCGGACGTCATCTTCATGGACATCCGGATGCCCGGCATGAACGGCATCGAAGCCACCCGCATCCTTCGGGAAAAGTTCCCCAACGTCAAGGTCATCCTGCTGACGAACTTCAATGACGAGGAGTACGTCGTGGAAGGGTTGAAGGCGGGCGCGTCGGGCTTCCTCCTCAAGAACATCGCCGGGGAAGAGCTTTACAAAGCCGTGCACGACGTCTTCCAGGAGAAGTCGGTCCTTCATCCCGAGATCGCCTCCGTGGTCATCCGCGAGGCCACGCGGAGTCGGGGAGGCCCGGAGCCGACGCCGCGCGGGCCCCAGGAGAAGCTGACCGTGCGGGAGTACGAGATCCTGGACATGATGAGCCGGGGATTCGCCAACAAGGAGATCGGGGCCGGGCTGCACCTGTCGGAACATACGGTCAAGTCCCACGTCAAGACGATCTTCCGCAAGCTCGGAGCCAAGACGAGATCGGAAGTCGTCTACAAGGCGTTCACGGGGAAGCTGATCTTCCAGAAGCCCGGTTCGTGACCCTTCTCCCTCACTCTTTCGAGTGAGAAAAGGAAGCCCTTTCGCGGGATGATTTCGATCCCTACGCGGGATTGTCGACGCTGCCCCCCTATCCTATAACTGATGCTGAGGCACACCAATCGGGAGGGGGCGAGGCATCATGGTGGTTCCCGATTTTCTCCGGGCGCGAGTCGAGGCGAGCCCCGACAATCCCTTTCTGTACTTCAATGACCGCGTCATATCGTTCGGGGACATGGCACGGCGCAGCGACCGGGCGGCGGGGTTATTAGAGAGCCTGGGCGTCCGCAAAGGCGACAAGGTCTGCCTGATGCTCTCCAACAGGCCGGAATTCCTTGACTTATGGTTCGGCCTGGCGAAGCTTTGCGCCGTCATGGTCCCCCTGAATACCTCGCTCAAGGGAGACGGGTTCGCATACATCGTCAACCATTCGGATGCGTCCGTTTTCGTGCTCGAGAGCGCGTTCGTCCCGGTCTTCGAGAAGGCGGCGCAGGAGCTGAAAAACATCCGGACGAAGGTCTTCGTCGGGGACAAGGAAGGGATGCCCGGCGGCTTCGTCGGCTACGACGAGGCCGTTGCCGCGTTTCCGGCCGGGAGGACGCGGCGCGCCGTAATCCAACCCTCGGACGTCATGTCGATCATGTACACGTCGGGAACCACCGGCCTTCCGAAAGGCGCGATGATCTCCCACTTCAACTACCCCAACACGGGGAAGATATGGGAGGAGATCGTCGTCCGCGCGAATTCGGACGACGTCTTCTTCACGACCCTTCCCCTCTTCCACGCCAACGCCCAGATGTTCACGACGATGGGGTCCGTTTCGAGCGGGCGCCCGATGGTCCTGCGGGAGAAGTTCAGCGCCTCCCGGTTCTTTGACGAGATACGGCAGTACGGGGCGACGGTGTTCAACTACATCGGCGCCATGTTGACGATCCTCATGAAACAGCCTCCGCGTCCAGACGACGCGGACAACCCGGCCCGCATCACGTTCGGCGGTGCCGCCCCGAAGGAGATCTGGCGGGAGTTCGAGAAGAGGTTCGGCGTCACGATCATGGAGGGGTTCGGACTGACGGAGTCCGGGGGCGTCTGCCTCGCGAATCCGTACGACCGGATCAAGGTCGGTTCCATCGGCAAGCCCCTGCCGTTCTGCGACGTCAAGGTCGTGGACGAATACGACGTTGAGCTGCCCGCGGGGATCTCCGGGGAGATCGTGGTACGGACGAAGGTGCCCGACGCAATCTTCCTGGAGTACTACAAGGACTCCCAACGCACCCAGGAGAGCATGCGAGGCGGGTGGTTCCACAGCGGCGACCGGGGCTATGTCGACGAGGAAGGCTACTTCTACTTCCTGGACCGCATGAAGGACTGCATAAGGCGCCGCGGCGAGAACATTTCGAGCTTCGAGATCGAAAAAGCCATCAACGCGCATCCGAAGGTCCTCGAGTCGGCGGCGATCGGCGTCCCTTCGGAGCTGGGCGAGGAGGACGTGAAGGTCTTCGTCGTGCCGAGAGAGGGCAGCGCCCTCGGCCCCGACGAGATCGTCGAATGGTGCGCCGACCGGATCGCCTACTTCATGGTTCCCCGCTACATCGAGTTCCTCGAAGCGTTTCCCAAGACCGCGACCGAACGGACGCAGAAATACGAGCTTCGGAAGCGGCCCCCGGGGGTCTGCTGGGACAGGGAAAAGAAGGAGTTCGTCAAGCCGTGTTGAACGCCGGCCCCGCCATGCAGCCGAAGACGCGGAAGATGGAGATCCGGGGACTCTCCCTCTCCTTCGGGGGGGTGAACGTCCTGACGGACATCTCCATGGACCTCTTCGAAGGGGAGCTGACCGCCGTGATCGGCCCGAACGGCGCGGGCAAAAGCTCGCTGCTCAACTGCATCTCCGGGTTCTACCACCCTCAGCGCGGCAAGATCGTGTTCGAGGGGCAGGAGATCACCGGGATGGATTGCGTGGAGCGGTCCAGGCTGGGGATCTCGCGGACCTTCCAGAACATCGAGCTGTACGACGGTCTCTCCGTCCTGGACAACCTGATGTCCGCCCGCCACAACCGGATGACGTACGGCCCGCTCGCCGCGGGGTTCTACTTCGGGCGGGCCCGCCGCCAGGAGATCGAGCACCGGGAGATCGTCGAAGACGTCATCGACCTCCTGGAGATCGAGGCCATCCGTCAAAAACTGGTCGGGGGCCTCTCGTACGGGCTGCGCAAGAGGGTGGACCTGGGCCGGGCCCTGTCCACCCAGCCGAAGCTGCTGCTGCTGGACGAGCCGCTGGCCGGGATGAACAAGGAAGAGAAGGAGGACATGGCCCGGTTCATCCTCGATGTCAGCGAGCTGAGGAAGACGACGATGGTCATCATCGAGCACGACATGAGCGTCGTGATGGACATCTCGGACCGGGTCGTGATGCTGGACTTCGGCCAGAAGATCGTTGAGGGAGGACCGCGGGAGGTCCAGAACGATCCCAGGGCGATCAAGGCCTACCTCGGGATGGGCGAATAGATGAGCGACACCCTGCCCAAGTTGCTGCTTCGCAATTACCAGGCATACGGGGGTTCCCGGGTCGCGCTCCGGGAGAAAGATCGCGGCATCTGGATCAGCCACACCTGGAAGCAGTACTACGAAACGGTGAGCCGCCTGGCGGTTGCGTTCCGCGCCATGGGTCTGGCCAAGGGGAACAAGGTCGCGATCATCGGGGAGAACAAGCCCCACGTGTACTGGTTCGAACTGGCGGCGCTTTCTTGCGGGAGCGCGGTCATGGGAATCTTTTCCGACTGTTCCGCGGAGGAGACGAAGTATTTCCTGAACCATTCCGATGCGAGCTTCGTCGTGTGCCAGGACCAGGAGCAGGTCGACAAGATCCTGGCCGTCAAGGACGGGATCCCCGGCGTCAAGAAGGTTATCTACTGGGAAGAGAAGGGGATGTGGAACTACAAAGACGACCTGCTCCTGACGATGAAGGAGATGCTCGAGACGGGGGCGGAGCTCGAGAGGACCCGCAAGGGCCAGTTCGAGGAGATGATCGGCGAGACGCACGGGGAGGATCCGGCGGCGCTGTTCTACAGCTCCGGAACCACCGGCATTCCCAAAGCGGCCGTCCAGACGCACCGGAATATCCTCCGAATGGTTGAAATGATGGACCGGCGGCATCCCGTTCGGGAATCCGACGAGAGCGTGTCGTTCCTCCCCATCGCCTGGATCGCGGAGCAGCTCTTCAATGTCGCGTACTCCCTCTGGAAGGGGTTCACCGTCAATTTTCCGGAGAAGCAGGAGACGGTCCCGGAAGACATCCGGGCCACCGGACCGCACGTCCTGCTCCTGACCCCGCGGATCTGGGAGGAGATGATCCGGACCGTCCGCGTCAAGATCACGGACGCGTTCTGGCTCAACCGCGTCTGTTTCGGGGCGGCCATCCGCGTGGGCTCGAGGGTCGGCGACGCCGAGATGAAGGGGGTCGACGCCGGCGCGATCTGGAAAACGCTCCGCGCCGTCGCCGATTTCTGCGTGTTCCGTCCGCTGCGGGATCGGCTGGGGCTTTCGAGGGTGCGACTTGCCTACACGTCGGGCACGGCGGTAAGCCCGGACGTGATCCTTTACTTCCGCGCGATCGGCGTGCCGCTTATCCAGATCTACGGTTCCTCCGAGTGCGGCGTCGCCACGATGCACCCGCGCAACCAGGTCAAGCCGGAGACGTGCGGCACCCCGCTGGACGGCTACGAAATGACCTTGTCCGACGCGGGGGAGATCCTGGTCCGGAGCGACTGCCTGTTCAAGGGGTATTACAAGGACCCCGCCCGGACCGCGCGCGCGCTTGACGGAGGCGTTTTCCACACAGGCGACTTCGGGAAGTTCGATGCGGACGGGCACCTCATCGTGATGGACCGGTTGGACGACCTGCAGAAGATCGGGAGCGGCCGGGTCTTCTCCCCCCAATTCGCCGAGACGCGGATCCGGTTCTCGCCGTATGTCAAGGACGTGCTGGTGGTCGGCCGGGAAGGCCGGGGCGCCGCGATCGCCCTTGTCAATATCGATCCCAGGAACGTTGGCCTCTGGGCCGAGAAGCGACGGATCGTCTACACGACCTTCTCGGACCTGAGCCAGAAGAAGGAAGTGATCGAGCTCGTCCGGTCCGAGATCGGGAAGGTGAACGCCTACCTCCCGGAATGGGCGACCATCGGGCGGTTCCTGAACCTGCACAAGGAATTCGACCCGGACGAGGCGGAAATGACGCGGACCCGGAAAGTTCGGAGAGAGTTCATGGAGCGCAAATATCAGGAGCTGATCGACGCGCTTCTCGGGGAAGACGACCGGATCGAAGTGACCGCATCCGTCGCGTATCGCGACGGGAGCAAGGGGAACGTCCGCAGCACGGTATTCATGAACGATGTCACGGGAGGCGCCGTCCGATGAGCCTGACATTGGCGATCCAGTACCTGATCAGCGGAATCCTGACCGGCGGCATCTACGGGCTGATCGGGGTCGCGATCGTCATCATCTACAAGGCGACGAAGGTGTTCAATTTCGCCGTGGGCACCCTGATGACCTTGGGCGGAATGATCTGCGTGTCGCTCATCACGTGGGCCGGCCTTCCGTTCTGGGCCGCCCTCCTGGCGTCGCTCCTGCTCAGCAGCGTCATCGGGTACGCCGCCGAGAAGACGATCCTGAGCCCGCTCCTCGGACAGCCGCTGATCACGATGATCATGGCCACGCTGGCCATGGACAGCATTCTTTACGGATCGATCCTGATGGTGTGGACGGGCTACGCCATCAGCTTCCCCGAGGGGATCCTCCCCGGCGGCACCCTGTTCCTGGGCCCCTTCTTCATCTCCCGCGAGCTGCTCTACAGCTTCATCGCCGGGGTGGTGTGCTTCGCACTCGTGGGGATCCTGTTCAAGACCACCCAGCTGGGACTCAGGATGCGGGCCACGGCCGAGAGCCACGAGGTAGCCATGGCGGTGGGGATCAACATCACCCGGATCTTCTCGTTCTCCTGGATGATCGCCGCCATGGTCGGGACCATGGCGGGGGTGCTGTTGGGCAACCGCACCGGCCTGCAGGTCGCCATTACCTCCTCGATGGCCTTCAAGGCGCTGCCGGCGGTGATCTTCGGAGGACTGGACTCGGTGGCGGGTGCCGTGATCGGGGGGCTGGTCGTGGGGATCATCGAGAAGTTCGCGGGAGGGTTCATCGACCCGAAGGTGGCCGAGATATCGCCGTACGTCATCCTGCTGCTGGTGCTGATGATCCGGCCCGAAGGGCTGTTCGGCGAGAAACGGATCGAGAGGCTCTAATCCATGTGGCGGCCCTGCGGAACGATCGACGAAAATTACCGGAAAGACCTGGCGATCACGCGGACTCCGCTGCAGATCTGCCTGACCGTGGCGGGGCTGGCGGCCCTGTTCCTGCTTCCGCTGTGGGTGCCCGGGCATCTTCTGAACAACATCAACTACATCGCCATCACGATCGTGGCCCTGCAGGGGGTGAACCTCCTCACGGGGATGACCGGGCAGATCACCATCGGCCAGACCGGGTTCATGGCCGTGGGCGCCTACACGATGGCGCTGCTGGTCAAGTACGCGGGTTTCAGCTTCTGGACGGCCACCCCGGTGGCGATGCTGGCGGCGGGACTGGCCGGGATCGTCGTGGGGCTGCCGTCGCTGCGGATCAAGGGGTTCTACCTGGCGCTGGCCACGGTGGCGGCGCAGTTCATCATCAGCTGGCTCATCGTCAACGTCCGCCCCGATCTCACCGGGGGGACCGACACGCTGACCCTGGACGCTCCCCGGATCGGCGGCGTGGCGCTCAACACCCAGTCGCACCTGTTCTACCTGTGCATGAGCGTGGCGGTCCTCGTCACGGTCTTTACCCGAAACATCCAGCGCAGCCGGATCGGGCGGGCGTTCGTGGCGATCCGGGACAACGACCGGGCCGCGGAAGTGATGGGCATCAGCGTCTACCGCTACAAGCTCCTGTCGTTCTTCCTATGCTCGGTGTACGGCGGCCTGGCCGGATCCTTGTACGCCGTATGGATGCGGGGGATCAGCGTCGATCATTTCGGCCTGCTCGAATCGATCTGGTACCTGGGAATGCTGATCGTGGGTGGGATGGGCAGCGTGCCGGGAGCCATCTTCGGAGCGATCCTGATCCGGAGTCTCAACCTGCTGGTGACCTACACCGGGCCCGTCGTCGGGAAGATGTTCGACGCGACCCGGGGCACCGCCGTCGAGATCGGGTTGGGGCCGATCCTGTTCGGGATCGTCGTGCTGGCCTTTCTCATGTTCGAACCGCGCGGCCTGGCGCGGATCTGGGAACGGTTCAAGGCGTATTACAGGCTCTGGCCGTTCTCGTATTGAGTAAAAAAAAAAAGGACAAAGGGGGAGTCATGAGGTCCACGATGCGAAAACAGTGGTTGATACTTGCGCTCATCGTCGCCGCCGGATTCTTCGGCGCATCGCCGCCTGGGGACGCGGGGGCGGCAGGCAAGCCGGACACGCTCAACGTGGTGGTCATCGGCGACTTCAGCGGGCCGTACGCGCCCGTCGTGGGTCCCACGAGGCCGGGGGCCGAAGACGCCTGGCAGTACATCAACAGCAAGATGGGCGGCGTGCACGGGGTGAAGGTGACGCCGGTCATCCGGGACATGGGCGGAAAGATCGACGTCGGCCAGTCCATGTACAACGAGGCGATCACCATCAAGCCCAAGCCCCTGTTCGTGGATGTCTACATCAGCCCGCTGTCCGCGTCGCTCCGCCAGAGGTACGTGGAGGACGACATCGTCGGATTTCATGCGGGCGCGCCGGAGAACTTCTATCCCGCCGGGAACTCGTACGGGTTTTACGCGCTGTACCCCGAGCTGACAGCGGTCGGGCTGAAATGGATCAAGGACAACTGGAAGGAGAAGAGGAATCCCCGGATCGGCATCATCACCTGGGACACGGCCTACGGCAAGGCCATCCTGAACGACCCGTTTTACGAGCAACTGAAGAAGATCGGCATCGACCTGGTGGGGACGGAGCTCTTCGGGACCAGGGAGGTCGACCTTACCGCCCAGCTCCTCCGGCTCAAGAGCAAGAACCCGGACTTCCTCGTCTCGAGCACCGCCGCGAGCGGGCCGATGGCCATCAAGAAGGGGTGCCGGGAGATGGGATGGAAGGTGCCTCTCGTCAACGGTCCCGGCGAGGATTGGGGTACGATCCGGCTGGCCCCGGAACTTTTCGAGGGGGATATCATCGCGCTGCCCACCAAGAGCTTCGACGAGACGGACGACCCGGCCATCAAGACGATCATGGGGTTCTTCAACGCCAACAAGCGGACCACCAACGACAAGAGCATTTTCTACATGATCGCGTGGCAGGTCGCCCTTACCGAGCACAGGATCATGAACCAGGTCGTGGACAAGCACGGCTGGGACGGGCTCACCACGAAGAACATCATGGCCGCCCTGGACGGCCTCAAGGGACTCGACCTCCTCGATGGCCTCTCGAAGATCAGCTACACGAAGGACCGCAGGACGCCGACGCAGGCCCGCGTCTACAAGGTCAGCAAGGGGAAGCTCCTGCCGGTGACGCCGTTCCTCGAAGTTCCCGACCTGAAGCCGAAGAAGTGAACGGAAGGCGCAGGTCCGGCGAGGAACCGCCTACGGGCATGGGGAAAATGAATCCAGGCAGGGGGAGGGACGGGAGATGAAGAAGGCGGTGAAGATGGCGGTGAAGATGGCGGGAAGGATTCTTGCGATCGTCGTCGCGATCGGTCTCCTCGGGGCATCGTCGCCGCTGGACGCGGGGGCTGCGGGGAAGCCGAGCGCCATCAACGTGGTGGTCATCGGCGACTTCAGCGGGCCGTACGCGCCCGTCGTGGGACCGATTCGCCCCGGGACGGAAGACGCGTGGCAGTACATCAACAGCAACCTGGGCGGCGTGCACGGGGTGAAAGTGACGCCGATCCTCAAGGATATGGGCGGAAAGATGGACATCGGCCAATCCATGTACAACGAGGTGCTCACCCTCCATCCCAAGCCGCTGTTCGTCGACGTCTGGATCACGCCGCTGTCCGCGGCGCTCCGGCAGCGGTATGAGGAGGATGGAATCGTAGGCTTCCATTCCGGGGCCACGGAGAGCCTGTACCCGGCAGCAAACTCCTACGGGTTTTACGCGCTCTACCCGGAACTGACGGCCGTCGCATTGAAATGGGTCAAGGAAAACTGGAAGGAGAAGAGGAACCCCCGGATCGGCATCCTCACCTGGGACACCGGCTACGGCAAGGCGATCCTGAACGATGAGCTCTATGCGCACCTAAAGAAAATCGGCGTGGACCTCGTGGGCACGGAGCTGTTCGGGATTAAAGAGGTCGACTTGACCGCCCAGCTCCTCCGGCTCAAGAGCAAGAACCCGGACTTCCTCGTAACCTGCGCCATCGGCGGCGGCCCCTTGGCCATCAAGAAGGGTTGCCGGGAAATGGGTTGGAAGGTGCCCTTGATCAATACCATCGGGGGGGATTGGGGGACGATCCGGTTGGCCCCCGAGTTGTTCGAGGGGGATATCGTCGCCCTGTCCACCAAGAGCTTCGACGAGACGGACGACCCGGCCGTCAAGACGATCATGGGGTTCTTCAACGCCAACAAGAGAACCGTCAACGACAAGGGGATCGTCTATATGTTGGGGTGGCAGGACGCCCTTATCGCGCATAAGGTCATGACCCAGGTCGTGGACAAGCACGGCTGGGACGGGCTCACCACGAAGAACATCAAGGCCGAGCTGGAAGGCCTCAAGGGGTTCGACGTCCTCGGAGGTCTCTCGAAGATCAGCTACACGAAGGACCGCAGGACGCCGACGCAGGCACGCGTCTACAAGGTCAGCAAGGGGAAGCTCCTGCCGGTCACGCCGTTCCTCGAGGTTCCCGACCTGAGGCCGAAGAAGAAGTAGGGGAAGGGGATCGGCGTCGATGAACGGAGGAGCAGGCGAAAAGGTGCTGTCGGTCCAGCAGATCGAGGTGTTCTACCAGCACGTCATCCAGGTCCTCAAAGGCGTATCCGTCGAAGTGGGGGACCGGAAGATCGTGTGCCTGCTGGGCGCGAACGGAGCGGGGAAGTCGACCACCCTGAAGGCGATCTCCGGCCTGCTCGTCGCGGAGGACGGCAAGATCACCGACGGCCGGATCGAATACGGCGGGCAGCGGCTCGACCGCCTCGTCGCACACGAGATCGCGAGGCGGGGCATTCTGCAGGTGCTCGAAGGACGCAGGGTCTTCGAGCACCTCACGACAGAGGAGAACTTGAGGTCGGGCCATCTCGACGGGGGAGGTCCCATCCCCCGGAAGCTCGAACAGATCTACGAGGTATTTCCCAGGCTCAAGGACTTGAGGAAGCGGAAGGCGGGGTGGCTCTCCGGCGGGGAGCAGCAGATGCTCGCGATCGGGCGGGCGATCATGGGCGAGCCGAAGCTGCTGCTGCTGGACGAGCCATCCCTCGGACTCGCGCCCCTGCTCGTTCGGGCGATCTTCGACGCGATCCGCCGGATCAACCGGGATAACGGGACCTCCATTTTCCTGGTCGAGCAGAACGCCGCGCTTGCGCTCGAGATCGCCGACTATGCCTACGTGATGGAAAACGGGAAGATCGTCATGGACGGCCCGGCCGCGCAGGTGCGCGAGAACCCGGACGTCAAGGAATTCTACCTGGGCCTCAGCGTCGCAGGAGACCGGAAGAGCTACCGGGATACGAAGCACTACAAGAGGCGCAAGCGCTGGTTGTAGAGCCGAGGGGACGCCCGGAGACGGCCGCGGCCATGATATGGAGAACGAGGGAGCGCTTATGAACCTGACGCAGGAACATACGATCGTCCGGGAAACGGTGAGGAGATTCACGGAGGACCAGGTCGCTCCCGTGGCGGAGAAGATGGACAGGGAAAGCGTCCTGCCCGACGGCATCTTCCGCAGGCTGGGCGAGCTTGGGGTCCTCGGGGCGACCATTCCCGAGGAGTACGGCGGCGCGGGAAGCGATCCGCTCTCCCAGGTCCTGATCTGCGAGGAGATCGCCAAGGGGAGCGCGGCGGTGGCCATTTCCTATGCCGGTCACGCGAACCTTTGCGCCCACAACCTGTGGGCGCACGGGAACGAGGAACAGCGGAGGAAGTATCTGCCGGGGCTATGTTCCGGCGAAAAGATCGGCGGACTCGCTCTGACCGAGCCGGGAGCCGGATCGGACGCGGTGGGGATTCAGACGAGCGCCGTCCGGACGGGGGACCACTACGTCATGAACGGCACGAAGATGTTCATCACGAACGCCCCGATCGCGGACCTGCTCATCGTGTACGCCAAGACGGATAAGTCGAAGGGGGCGCACGGCATCACGGCTTTCATCGTGGAGCGCGGCTCCCCGGGATTCAGCGTGTCGCGGAAGCTCGACAAGATGGGGATCAAGGCCTCTCCGACGGGCGAGGTCGTCTTCGAGGATTGCATCGTCCCGGCCGCCAACGTCCTGGGCCGCGTCGACGACGGGATCGCCGTCATGATGTCCGGCCTGGACATCGAGAGGGTGGTTGTGGCGGGGATCAGCCTCGGGATCGCGGAGGCGGCCTTCGCCGAGTCGCTGAAGTACTCGAAGGAACGCAGCCAGTTCGGCAAACCGATCTGCCAGTTCGAGTTGATCCAGGCGAAGCTGGCCGACATGTACACGGGCATCGAGACGGCGCGGGCGTTCCTGTACGGGGTGGCGGAGCGGACCGGGAAGGCGGAGAGGCTGCGAAAGGAGTCGGCGGCGGCGGTCCTGTACGCCGCGGAGATGGCCACGAAGGTGTGCCTGGAGGCGATCCAGATCCACGGCGGATACGGGTACATGATGGAATACCCGGTCAACCGCTACCTGCGGGACGCCAAGTTGATGGAGATCGGGGCGGGGACCTCCGAGATCCGGCGGATTCTCATCGCGAAGGAACTGATCGGGTAGAGCGGCAGGAGGAGCGGCGCGTGGTATCCGACGAGGGTCCGTACTTCGACGATTTCGAAGTGGGGGAGGAGATCGTCACCGACGGGAGGACCGTCACCGAGAGCGACGTGGTCACGTTCAAATGGAAGGTGATGGTGTACCGGAAGGCGGCGGCAAGGATTTAGGGCGACAAACTTCTTTCGGAGGATCTGCGGACATGGGCAAGGTGGGAATCGTAGGCTACTCCCTGACGACGTTCCGCGACGACGCGGACATGAGCAGCGATGAACTCGTCTTCGTGGCGGCGAGCGCCGCATTGAAGGACGCCGGGGTCGACCGCGGCGATCTCGACGCGGTCTCGGTGGCGTCGATCGACGCATACGACGGGATCACGATCAGCAACGGCTGGACGGCGCCGGCCGGCGGCGGTTACGGGAAGGACGCGACGAGGATCCAGGGCGGGGGGGTCGCAGCCGTCATGTCGGCCTACGCCAGCATCCTCTCGGGTGCCGCGGAGTTGGCGTTGGTCGCCGGGGGGGACTCCGTGCGGTTCGACGATACCGTGACCAGCAACGCATCCTACGACGTCTTCTTCAACCGGCCGATCCCGCTGTTCAACTTGTCCAGCTACGCTCTTCTGGCCACGTCCCTCCTCCGCAGCGGGGCGGCCACCGAGGAAGACTTTGCGATGGTCGCGGCGAAGAATTACCGGGACGGCGCCGGCAACCCGTGGGCGCACGTCCGCGCCGGGTACTCGATCGGCGACGTGGCGTCGTCGCCGATGGCCTGCTGGCCCCTCCGGTCCCTGGAGATCGCCCCGTGCTCGAAGGGCGCCTGCGCCCTGGTCCTCGCGTCCGAACGGAAGGCGCGCGAGCTCTCGGACAACCCGGTCTGGATCTCGGGCATCGCGGGAGGATCGACGCCGTGCTTCGGGAGCTGGGCCGAAACGATGGAGATGAAGGGTCTGCGCCGGGCGATCACCCGGAGTTACAGGATGGCCGGCATCGGAAATCCCGCGAAGGACGTCGACGCCTTCGAGATCTTCAGCCCCGCGGCGCCGTTCGAACTGGCCTACTACGAGCCGCTGGGCCTTTGCGGGAAAGGGGGCGCCCCCGAACTTCTGCGCGGAGGGGTCACGTCGGGGTCCGGCGCCCTTCCCGTCAATCCGTCGGGAGGCGCCCTGTGCACGAACCCCGGGAATTGCGGAGGCGTGTACCGGGTCGCGAGCGCGTTGAACTTCCTGCGGGATCACGAGGGCGCGCGCCGCGCGGTCGTCCAGGACAGCGACATCAACCTCGGGATCATGGGCGAGACCTACCACGTCATGGTCGTGGAAAAGGAGAGAGCCTGAGATGGAGAAGAAGGCGGCGGTCATCGGTATCGGCTACACCACGTACTGCTCGAACCGGAAGGAGACGAGGTCCAAGGCCGACCTGGCATACGAGGCCGTCCGGAACGCCCTCGACATGGTCGGCCTGTCGATCGGCGACATCGACGCCTCGGTGTACACGAGCGTCGACGGGTTCGAGGCGACCGTGCGGCCGGCACGCATGCTGGAAGCCTTCGGCCAGGGCCTCAACATCCCGCTGGTCGACGTGAACACGGGAGGATCGGCGGGGGGGAGCGGATTCAAGGAAGCGGTGCACATGATCGAGGCAGGACTCCACGACATCGTCCTGCTCTACGGGGCGCCCACTTTCAACAACGTCGTCGACAACCAGCAGGTGTTGAACACGGCGTCGCCCCCCGTGTTCGAGAAGCCGTTCGGCATCGGGGCGGTCCACATGGGCGCGTTCTACGCGGCCCGCTACATGCGGGAGCACGGGATCGAGGAGTACGACTATGCCCGCGTGGCCTCCAAGAACCACCGCGCCGCCGTGAAGAACCCGCATGCGCATCTGCGCCACGGCTTCTCGCCGGAGGAGGTCCTCGAATCGCCGATGGTGACCTGGCCGATCCGGTTGTACGAGTGCTGCCCCACCTCCTCGGGCGCCGTCGCCATGATCCTGGCATCCGGGGGGCGGGCCAAGGAGCTGTGCGATACGCCCGTCTGGGTCCGGGCCATCAGCAGCATCGCCGACACGTTCCTGAGCGGCTTCAAGGTGTACCGGGACTTCGACAAGCTGAAGATCCTCGCGAAAAAGGTCTACGAGAAGGCCGGGATCCGGAATCCGCTCAAGGACTTCGACGTGGCGGAGCTGTTCAATCCCTTCGCCCCCTTCGAACTCATGGAGTACGACGCACTCGGTTTCTGCGAGGAAGGGAAGTCGGTGTCCCTCCTCCGCGACGGCGTGACGGAGATCGACGGGGAGCTGCCGGTGAACATGTCCGGCGGGGTCGTCTGCACGAACTCCGGGATCTCGTCCGCGGTCAACCGCCATGCGGAAATCGCACTGCAGTTGATGGGGAAGGCCGAGGGGCGGCAGGTCAAATCCCCGGAGGTCGGCCTCGCCCATTCCTGGGGAGGCAACATGGGGCAGTTCCACACGCTGGCGGTCCTGACGTTGTAGGCAAGGATCCCGCGAGCGGATCGCGCGATACCAATTCATTTCCGCAAGGAGACGATCCATGAGCACGCCGCAGGTCATGAAGAAGGAATACAACATGCATCTCGATTTCAGCCTTCCGCTGGGGAAGGCGTACACGAAGTGGATGCAGGCTCTCAAGGAGAAAAAAATCCTCGGAAACACGTGCGGGAAGTGCGGCCGGATCTTCGTGCCCGCCAAGCCGTTCTGCGAGATCTGCTTCGAGGAGCCGCGGGAATGGGTCGAGTTGGACGGCCGCGGGATCGTGGAAAGCTTCACGGTCTGCTTCGAGAAGTTCCGGAACTGCCCGGATCCGCCGTACGTCGTCGGCATCATCCGCATCGGGGACGCCGCCACGTGCATGACCCACTTCATCGGGGGGCTCGCGTATCAGCGGCCCGAGGAGATTCCCGGCCAGATCCGGATCGGGATGGCGGTGGAGCCGGTCTGGGCCGAGGACAGGACCGGCGATCCGCTGGACATCGCGTATTTCCGGCCGGTGAAATAGAGGCCGGGGAATGGAGGGACGGCGTTCATGGAGTTGAAGATCCTCGGGATCTCGGGGAGCCCCGTCCGCGGCGGCAACGTGGACACGTTCCTCGCGAAGGCGCTGGAGTCCGTGGACAGACCGGAGACGGTCATCGAAACGGCGTTCCTGTCCGAATCGAAGGTGCAGGACTGCATCCAGTGCAACTTCTGCTGGCGTAAGCAGGAGGAGCACCGGTATTGCGTCCTCGACGACGACGCGCAGGCCCTGTTCGAGAAGGCGGAAACCGCCGATGTGATCGTCCTTGCGACTCCCGTCTATATCATGAGGACGAGCGCCCGCATGGCGGCCTTCCTGGACAGGATGCGGCTGTTCCTGTTCGGAAACCTGACGGCGGGGAGGCTCCGGAACAAGGTCGGCGTGAGCCTGGCCGTGTCGTGGTCGCGGAACGCGGGGCTGGAGACCGCGCACCTCTCCCACCTCTTCGCGTTCGGGATCTTCGAGATGATCCCCGCCGCGGTGCACGATTCCGTGTCCCCCATGGGCGGCTCCGCCGTTTCGAGCGAGCACGGGATGGGGGTTTTCGATCGCGACATCCGCCTGGGTGTCCTGCGGGATGAAGGCGGGCTGGCCTCCGGACGGAAGATCATGGAGCGGGCCGTCGAGCTGGCCGAGATCGTGAAGTACGGGAGCCGGCGGCGGGCGGCGGCTCGGGACAACCATATCGCACGAGGGCGGAATCGATGAACTACGAGAGGATCGCGTACAGGAAGGCGGAGGGGACCGGCATCGTGACCTTGAACCGGCCCGAAGTCCGCAACGCCCTGAACAGCCAGATGTTGCGGGAGCTCGCCCACGTTCTGGACGGGATCGCGGAGGACCCGGAGGTCCGGGTCGTCGTGGTCAACGGGAACGGCAAATGCTTCTGCGCCGGCGGCGACCTCGCGGAGATGCGGGGAAACACGCCGTCGCAGCAGCGGCAGTTCATGGACCTCGTCACGTCCGTCTTCAGCCGGATCGAACGACTGAGAAAGCCGGTCATCGCGTCGGTGCACAACCACGCCCTCGCCGGGGGGACCGAGCTGATCCTGTGCTGCGACCTGGTCGTCGCGGCCGACGACGCCGTCTTCGGTCTCCGGGAGATCGTCGTCGGGATCCTTCCGGGAGGCGGGGCCCTGGTCCGGCTACTGCGCTGGATGGGCGCCGCAAAGGCCAAGGAGTTGGCCATGACGGGGGACCCGATCCCCGCCGAGGAGGCGCACAGGATCGGGCTCGTCAACAAAGTCGTCCGGCGGGATCGCCTGGAAGAGGAGACGATGGCGCTGGCCCGGAAACTGGGCAAGCTGCCGCCGCTTGCGCTGGGCGCGACGAAGGCGACCATCAACCAGGGCGGGGAAATGGACATGGACAAGGGGATCGCCTACGGCGTGAGCGAGTGCCTTGCGCTGTTCCAGACGGAGGACCAGAAGGAAGGGATGAGCGCCTTCCTGGAGAAACGGGAACCGTCCTTCAGGGGGAAATAGAGGTGGAGGGATCCCGGTCGGTCGGTACGTTGAGGAGCATGGGATGACCCACAAGGGCTACCGATGCGTAAAGGTGGAGGAACCTGTCTCCGGCGTTTTGAAGGTTGTCCTGGCGCGGCCGAAGCACCTTAATGCGATGAACGGCGACATGATCGATGATCTGCTCTCGCTGTCGGATGAGATCGTGTCGGGATATCCGGATCGATACCGGGCGATCGTGCTGTCCGGCGAAGGACGCGCGTTCTGCAGCGGCGGCGACATCGACTTTTTCAGGACTCTCCTGGGCGAGCCGAAGAGCGCGATAGAGTCCGTCATCGCCCGCTTTCACCTGTTCGCCCGCATCTGGTACGAACTTCCGCTTCCGACGATCGCGGTGTTGTCAGGGGCCGCGGCGGGCGGAGGAGCGGCCCTGGCGCTCTTATGCGACATCCGGTACGCCGCCCCCGATGCCAAAATCGGGTTTTCGTTCATCAACATCGGCCTTGTTCCCGACTTCGGAACCCATTTTCTTCTTCCCGCCATCGCAGGCAGGGACAAGGCGCTCGAGCTGATGTATACCGGCGATTTCGTGTCCGCCGAGGATGCGGCGCGCATCGGGCTGATCACCAGGATCTTCCCCCGGAAGAGAGCGGAGGCGGAGGCGGTCGCCCTCGCGGCGCGGCTTGCGGGAAAGTCGCCGGACGTGCTTCGCTCGATCAAGAAACTGTCGGGAGAGGCCCGGAACCTGTCCCTGACCGATGTGCTCGCGCGGGAGGTGGAGATTCAGGCGGGGAGGTTCAAGACCCCGGAGTTTGAGGCACATGTCCGCGATTTCCTGGCGAGGCGTTGAGTCCACCGTTCGCGGGGCGGGGAATTCCATGGGGGCCGGCGTACATCCTGAAATTCGCGTCGACGCGGAATCGGTCCGCGTGATATCGAGTTCCCCGACGACATCGTCGTCGTCGCGCTGGATCCGGGCAGGCTCGTCGCATCCGGCCCCGCGAAGGGCATCACGGGAGCCCCCGGGGTCATCGGGGAGTCGGCGTGGTGCTTCGGGGCGGAAAGATACGGGACGATCGCCCTGACGGCGACGTGACGCGGCGCGGAGGACAATCCATGATCGGTGTGACATCGTTCGGAAGCTACATTCCCAGGCTGCGGCTCAGCCGGAAGGCGATCGCGGAGTCGAACGGCTGGATGGAGCCGTCCCTTCTCTCCATGGGGAAGGGGGAACGCTCCATGTGCAACTGGGACGAGGACGCCGTGACCATGGCGGTCGAGGCGGCGCGTGACTGCCTGGCGGGTATCGAGAGATCGTCCGTGGAAGGGCTCTACCTCGCGTCGACCTCGCTCCCGTTCCTCGACCGGCAAAACGCGGGGATCGTCGCCGCGGCGCTGAATCTTTCCGAGGACCTGTCCACCCTCGACATCACCTCTTCCCAGAAGGCGGGTACCTCCGGATTGCTCGCGGCGTTGCGCGGAGCGGGAAGCGGCGCCGCAAGCGGCACGCTCTTCATCGCGTCGGACAAGAGGCGGACGAAGTCCGCCTGTCCGCAGGAGATGCTTTTCGGCGACGGGGCGGCCGCCCTGCTGGTGGGAACGAGGGACGTGATCGCCGAATTCAAGGGGGGGCATTCGGTGTCCGTCGATTTCGTCGACCATTACCGGGGCCGGGACGGCGCGTTCGACTACGCGTGGGAAGAGAGATGGGTCCGGGAGGAGGGGTTCCTCAAGATCGTGCCGCGCGCCGTGGCCGCCGCCCTCGAGAGGACGGGAGTCCGCGCCGGAGAGATCGATCACTTCGTCATGCCGTGCACGTCTCCGGGAGTTACGGCGGGCGTTGCCGCGAAGGTCGGGATCCGGCCCGAAACGGTCCGTGACACGCTGCACCAGGCGTGCGGCGAGACGGGGACCGCCCATCCTATCGTCATGTTCGTGGACGCGCTGCAGGACGCGGGGCCCGGCGAAAAGATCCTGGTGGTCGGGTTCGGCCAGGGGTGCGACGCACTGCTGTTCGAGACCACGTCGGCCCTGCTGAAACTGCCGAAGCGCCGTGGGACCAAAGGCAGTCTCGCCCGCCGGATGGAGGAAAGGAACTACATGAAGTACCTTTCCTTCAACAGGCTGGTCGTCCAGGAGCGGGGCATCCGCGCGGAGAACAACCCGCAGACCGCGCTCACCGCGCTCTACCGGAACCGGAGGATGCTGCTGGGGCTGGTGGGCGGGTATTGCGAGGCATGCGATACCCCGCAGTTCCCGAAGTCGGAGGTCTGCGTCAACCCCGCGTGCCATGCCGTCTCGACGCAGAGGGACCACGAATTCTCCGACGAACCCGGGAGCGTCCTGTCCTGGTCGGCGGACGCGCTGGCGTACACGGCCGATCCGCCGGCGCATTACGGGATGGTCCAATTCCAAAGGGGCGGGCGTTTCATGGCGGATTTCACCGATTGCGACGTCGGCGGCGTCGCGGTCGGGATGCCGGTCCGCATGGCGTTCCGGATCCGGGGGGTCGACGAGGCCCGGGGCATGGTCCGCTATTTCTGGAAAGCGGCCCCGGTGAAGGGCCCGAAAGAGGAGGCCTGAAAGGCGATGGCGAGCGGAATCCGGGACAAGGTCGCGATCCTCGGCATGGGGTGTTCGCAATTCGGCGAGCGGTGGGACAGGAGCGCGGAGGACCTCATGGCGGAGGCGTTCCGGGAATGCGTCCGGGATGCCGCCATCGATCCGCGGGAGATCCAGGCCGCCTGGCTCGCGAGCTGCTTCGACCAGATCAACCTGGGGAAATCGGCGCTCCCCCTGTCCATGGCGCTGCGCCTTTCCAACATCCCGGTGACGCGGGTGGAGAATTACTGCGCGACGGGGTCCGAGGCCTTCCGCGGCGCCGTCTACGCCGTGGCCGCCGGGGCCTGCGACTTCGCCCTCGCCATGGGCGTGGAGAAGCTCAAGGACACGGGGTACGGGGGGCTGCCGGGGCTCGACATCGGCACCATGCCGCCCCTGTGGTGGGCGAACATGACGGCGCCAGGCGTCTTCGCCCAGCTCGCGACCGCGTACATCGCGAAGCACGGCGCCGACGCCGGGGACGTCAAGCGGGCGATGGCGCGCATCTCGTCCAAGAGCCACGACAACGGGGCGAAGAACCCCAAGGCCCACCTGCGCAAGCCGGTCCCGGTCGAAAAAATCATGGCGGCCCCCATGGTCGCCGACCCTCTGGGGCTTTTCGACTGCTGCGGCGTCAGCGACGGGGCCGCATGCGCGATCGTCACGACCCCCGATATCGCAAAAGGCCTGGGGAGGGGCGACATCGTCTCGGTCAAGGCGCTGCAGCTTTCACTGAGCGACGGCGTCGAGGCGGGGCACAACTCCTGGGACGGCTCCCATTTCATCACGACGCGGATCGCGAGCCGGCGCGCCTACGACGAGGCCGGGATCCGGCATCCCCGGGAAGAACTGAGCCTCGTCGAGGCCCACGACTGTTTCTCGATCACCGAGCTCGTGACGATGGAAGATCTCGGCATCTCACCGGAGGGCGGGGCGATCGCGGATGTCATGGACGGCTTCTTCGACGCAGCGGGGAGGATTCCGTGCCAGATCGACGGGGGGCTCAAGTGTTTCGGACATCCCATCGGCGCTTCCGGGATCCGCATGATCTACGAGGTCTATCTCCAGCTTCTTGGCCGGGCGGGAGGAAGACAACTTCCGAGTCCCCGTTACGGCTTGACCCACAACCTGGGCGGGTTTCCCCACCAGAATGTCTGCAGCGTATCGATCTTCGGCCGCCACGGCGATTAGTGGCCTTCGCGACGTACATTCCGGTGAAGCGGCGATGGATGAAATAACGCCGAACGCCTGGATCGGGCGAAACCTCGACGAGGTGGCAACCGACATCCTGAAGTTTCGACTGCCGCTGGATATCGGGCTCGACCATAGCAACGTCTATCTGATCCGCGAGGATGCGGGATGGTGTGCTTTCGATACGGGAATCGACTCGAAGGCGGTGCGGGACATCTGGTCGGCGGCCCTTGACGGGCCGTTGAAGGAGGGCATCACCCGCATCGTCGTCTCCCATCACCATGTCGACCACCTCGGCCTGGCGGCCTGGCTGCAGGAAACCACGGGGGCGCCGGTGTTCGTTCGCCCGGAAGAGCTGGCAACTGCGAGGGCGATGATGCTCACGGATCCCGGGACGGCGTCCACGTTCCGGGATCATTTCACCCGCAACGGGTTTCCGGTGGAGGACGTGGATCGGACGATCGGCGAGTTCATGCCGACTTTTTTCCGCTGCGCCCTCCCGAAGGAAACGCGGATGCCCGAACACGGGCAACGCATGGCGATCGGTCGGCGTCTCTTCGAGGTCCTTGTGACGGGAGGGCACAGCGCGGCGCAGGTGGCCCTGTACGATCCCTCGGACGGGCTTTTCTTAAGCGGCGACCAGATGCTCGAATGGATCACGCCGAACGTGAGCTTGTGGCCTTTCGGGGATACGGAGCCGCTTGCGAATTTTTTGAGAAGCCTCGACCGGATCGACTCGCGGGATATTCGACTCATCCTGCCCGCGCATTATAAAGCGTATGCGCCTCGTGAAAATCGCGCCGAGGCGATGCGCACGCATCACCGGCAGATGCTCAGGCGTTTCCGCGAACGGCTCCATGGGAGGATGAGCGGATTCGAGCTCGGCGAAGCCGTCTACGGGACGCAACCCGATCTCCTCAACCGGATTCTGGCCTTGCTCGAAACGCTTTCCCACCTGCAGTGGCTTCAAAAGGAAGGGACCGTTGCCCGTCATGACGACGAGCCCGTCTCCCTGTACGAAAGGGTTCCCCGGAGGAGGACGGACCGATGAGAGACGGCGTTCGGATCGATGGGCAGGAACTCAAGGACCAGGGGAAGAGGCTGGCCGATCTGCTGAAGCTGCGCACGTTGCCTTTCGCCATGAAGCTCCTGCCGGAGGCGGAGGATTTCGTCCGGGTGCCGGGATTGCGCCGACCCCGAGAGGGGCGCCGGTTCACTCTCTGCCAGCTCGTCACGCAGTGCCGCATCTCCGGCCTTACGTTGGGCGTTACCGCGGACAACCTGCTGCCCGGGAGCAACTGCGGCGCCGTCCCCGGCCTCCAGGCCCCGGGTGTGGAGCACCTCTCCGGCGAGATGATGGCGGGGGTGTGGTTCGGAAACCGGGAAGCGGCGAAGGCCCACCAGGAGGTCATGTACCGGCTGACCCCGGGGAGGCACAAGGCCCTGGTTCTCTCTCCGCTGCGGACGGGGCGCCTTTCCGATCCGGACGTCACCTTGTTCTACGGGACGCCGGCCCAAATGATCCTCTTTGTCAACGGGCTACAATGGAAGCGCTACCGGCGCCTCGATTTCACCGTCACCGGCGAGACCGCCTGTGCCGACTCCTGGGGCCGGGCCCTGGTCACAGGGGAGCCAAGCCTGTCGATCCCCTGCTACGGGGAGCGCCGTTACGGGGGTGTGGCCGAAGACGAATTATTGATGGCCCTGTCCCCACGGGATCTTTCCCGGGGGATCGAAGGTCTGGAAGGGCTTGCGAAGGCGGGGCTGCGCTATCCGATTCCCCCGTATGGCATCCAGGCCGATCCCGCCGAGGGTCTCGCCAGAAGCTACGGGGACCGGCCGGAAGGCAAGTAGAAATCAGGGCTCGCGGAGAGAGTGGGCGAATCCAATCGGGGGGCGGTCATGGAACTCTTCAACTACTCTATCTACAATGTGATCCGGCGGAACGCCGCGCTCCAGGGGAGCGGGCTCTCCCTGCGGTCGGCGGACCAGCGGATCGGCCACGGCGAGCTCCTCGGCATGGTGGACCGGCTCGCGGGGGGACTGGTTCGCGCGGGGGTCAAGAAAGGAGACCGTCTCGCGATCCTCTCGAACAACAGCCCGGAATACGTGTTCGTTCTCGGCGCCGCGGCGAGGATCGGGGCGCTGGTAGTTCCGATCAACTGGCGCCTCAAGCACGAGGAGATCGAAAACATCCTCTCCGATGCGACCCCCCGGGCGCTGTTCGTCGATGCGGAGAACCTCCCGGTGGCCTTACCGCTCGCGGCTACGTGCGGATCGATTGAGCGGAGTTACGTCTTCGGCGACGCCGGCGTCGGCTTCGACGCGCTCGCGTCGTTGCTTTCTGGCCCCGGCAGTCCGCCCGATACGGGGCCGGGCCTCGAGGATCCGTACGTGGTGATCTACACGGCAGCCGTCCAGGGGAAACCTCGCGGCGCCGTGCTGTCCCATCGAAACATCCTCTTTTCGAGCCTCCAGTACATCTGTTCCCTGGGTTTGACCCGCGCCGACATCCACGTCGGGACGTTGCCCCTGTTCCACATCGCGGGGCTCGGCCTTCTGTTCGCAACGATGCACGCCGGCGGCGCGAACCTGCTGATGCCGAAATTCGACGCGGACCTGGCGCTCGAGTACATCGAAAAGGACAAGGCGACGGTGTTTGCCGAGTTCCCCCCGATCCTGAAGACGGTCCTCGAAAAAGCGGAAGGCAGGCGGTCGGCCCTCGTGAGCCTTCGGCACGTCGTCGGCCTGGACTTGCCCGACACGGTGAAACGGTTCGAGGAAACGACGGGCGCCACGTTCTGGACCGGATACGGCCAGTCGGAGACCACGGGGTTTGTCTCCTTCTCCCCGTACTTTGAGAAGGAAGGCTCTGCCGGCGTGGCAAACCTCGAGAGCGAGATCCGGATCGTGGACGAGAACGGCACCCCCCGGGGAACGGGGGAGACGGGCGAGATCGCGGTGAGGGGCCCGCTGGTCTTTTCCGGTTACTGGAACCGGGACGAAGACAATCGACACACGTTCCGCGGCGGATGGCACCATACGGGGGACATGGGGCGGATCGACGCAGACGGGTATCTCTGGTACGCCGGGCGAAGCCCCGAAAAGGAACTCATCAAGCCGGGAGGGGAGAATGTCTACCCGGTAGAGGTGGAGAAAGCGATTCTGGAGCACCCGAGAGTTGCGCAGGCCGCGGTGATCGGCGTGCCCGATCCGGAGTGGGGCGAGGCGATCAAGGCGGTCTGCGTCCTTTCAACGGGTTCCATGGAGCCGTCCGAACTGATCGAATTCGTGGCGGGCCGGATCGCAAGGTATAAAAAGCCCAAGCATGTCGCCTTTGTCGCCGATCTGCCGAAAAAGGGGGACGGCTCCGTGGATCGGGAGAAAGTGAAAGCGCTTTACGGCTGACCCCGGCCGGCGGTTGTTCTTTTCCCTGCGTTCCCGTTCCTTCGATCCAGCCGAACAACTCTCTGGCGACGCCGCGGTGCTGCGGTAGGTCCAGCGGCGTTCGACGCGAAGGGCAAAATCCTTTAACCGCGGTAGCGCTTTCAAATACGTTTTCCCTCGGGGATATTTCACCGATTTGTAACTCCCCGCCGGGACCGGCCCTCCGTTCCTTGCGATCCTTGGGGGTGACCTCCGCGTTTCCGTGACTATTTCCTGTAATATTCCGCCAATATACCCAATTCCGGAAGCTATGTTCGAAACGGGTCCGGAGGGTGGCCGTCAGAGGGACAGGGGCACATTTCTTGCGGGTTTACTTCGATCCTTTCTGCACAATCGGCGTCACCACCCCCTACATGGGCTCGGGCATCCCGCACGTTCCGCCCGGGTCCGGGGAGGGGCACCGCGATTCCGGCATGAGGAGGCACGCGATGAAAATGACGAACTTCAAGAGCCAGTACAGGAAGTTCAGGATGCTCACCGCCCGGTTCTTCAGTTACTGGTTCTTCATCCTCTTCGCCACGCGGGGGTCGCCATCGCCGTGATGGAGCGTTTCACGAATGTCCTCGGGGCCGAGCATCTCGAAACCCTCATGATCCTGATCCTGGCGTATGCGATCCTCGTCTATCTCGTGACGGAACGGGCGAAGGTCCTGGACGATATCCACGAGAACCTCCAGAACGCCAAGGCCGAGGTGTTTCCAACGCGTGACTCCGTCTACATGTCGGTCCCGCTCATCATCGCGCGGGCATCGGCCGACGCGGGGGGCCGTCGGAGGATCTTCCACGCCGCGCTGCACGGCCTCGGCGGAAAGCGGATCGCGAGACCCTCCCCCCCCGATCCCGTCTTCGAGGTGTTCGACGGCGCGATCGACCGGTGCGTGGCGTCGTCCGGGCCGGGGATGTGGCGCGTCTACGAGATCTACAACATCCCGGACGAGGAGAGGCTCGACAGCCTGATGGATCTGATCCGGAACCGGCAGGGCGCGGAGGGGTACGAAGTCCGTGCCTTCGCGAGCACCGAGGGCGTCCCCCACCTCTCCCCGCTGATCATCGGCGACGAGGACCTGCTGGTCGGGGTGGACGATCCCCGCTACTACAGGGCGAGCTCGGCGGTGCACCTGCGCGGCCGCGATCCCGTCCGGCTGGCCACCGAGTACTTCTATTCCCTCTGGAACGATCCGCGCATCCGTGTGCTGAAGACGGAAACGGGCGTGGACTGGGACGAGATCGGCGCCCTGCGCACGCAGTTCGCCGCCGCGCAGGGGCGCCCATCTTCGGCCGCGTGAAGATCTTATCCGAAGAACTCCTTGGCGATTCCGTAGATGCCCATGTCGACGGTCTTGAGCGTCGCGGTGGCCTCGGCGAGGGGGACGGCGACGATCCGGCTCCCCTGCAGCGCCGCCATCTTCCCGAATTCGCCGCGGTGGACCATCTCGGTGGCGAAGACGCCGAAGCGGGTGGCGA
>Ga0209211_10002926_pt1 | contig 28640 bp, 19 predicted proteins | sample RifGroA2_FD_183992 | JGI IMG/M metagenome (GOLD analysis project Ga0209211, IMG submission 183992) | Groundwater microbial communities from Rifle, Colorado, USA - Groundwater A2 (SPAdes) (version 2) | ecosystem: Environmental > Aquatic > Deep subsurface > Groundwater | place: Rifle, Colorado...
TATCCAATTGTTCTTATGAGTAATAGAAAAACTAACCTTGCATCCAAACTCATAACGCTTATGGGCTTTGCCCTTGCCGATGCATTCAACCTCCGGCGCATCTAAACTGTAAAGTTTGTTGCTGTCATCACGTTTTTGTGAATATATTCTTAAAGTGCGTTCAAGTACAACGGCAAGTGTTTCATCAATGTTTTCCGCTTTACGCCTAATATCACGTATTACACGCCCAAGGTAAGTTTTGAGCTTTTTAGTTTGTTTGGCTGCACGCTTATACTGACCTGCACGGGCATATTGACTTTGACTGAAAAATGCCTTCTTTGAAACCCGTACATAACTTTGACGAAGTTCGATATTCCGCTGCCTGGCAAGTTTTATTAACCGGTGAATGGATTTGAGATACAGCCTTGCATCTGTCGGATGTGCTATTGCTTTTTTCTGCACGGTGGTATCCACAATTATAGCGGATGCATCTGTTTGTTTGATTTGCTTTTCACGTATGGCTGTCGATAAGGTTTCCTTTAGCATAATTTCCATTCTGTCAGCTCCAACACGCCCACGCCACTTGACCATACTTGTCGGATGAATTGGAAATTGATGCTGCATGTACTCATAACCGCAAAAATATTGCCAGTACGGGTTCTCAACCCATCGCTGGATAACCGATTCATCGGATTCATTGTATGTATGTTTTTTAGATAGTGCAGTCCAACCATTAAACGTGTGGCATTAGCAGGCCTTCCCATATCTTCACTGTAGCAGCAGGCCAGTTGTTTGTCGATGGCCTGCCAGTCGATACTCGATGCCAGCTTATATAAAGGATGCTGGTTGCTGAGTATCTGCTGAAGCTTTGAAGTGAACAACAATGACTGTGTTATTTTCTTTTTTGGCTGCATAAAACGCTCCGTGTTTTGCAAGTAATTTGATAAATACAGGAATTATCCTGCAATTTAGCGCGAGCATTTAAATTTGCAAGTCCTTATTTGTAAAAATGTTAAATTATTTTTCAGGGACGACTAATTAACTTGCGTTTGCGGCCAAGATATACCTCATCAATGGCAATGTAATGTACAGATGCCAATGAAACCGATTGATATTTATTCTTCAAATATGACTTGTCTATGTCCTTGACAGTGTCCCAGCTCAAACCTGTCAACTGGGCAGCATCCGCTATGGTCATTACCCTGCACAGGTCAATGACAAACCGCTCAAGCGAACGGGTGTAATGTTTCTTTGGGTCTGCAAAGTCAAGATTCGCCTGTCGTATAGCGCCACAGTCTTTGCAGAACAGTCGAAGAATGTTCACCGCCAGTTCGACATGTTTTCTGCCGACAAGCAGGGTTTTGAACGTCCGCCACTTATGGCCATATTGAATTACATGGCGAGATTTACAGACCGGACAGAGTATTTCGCCGGGGTACAGTGAACATCGAAAGACCGTTTTTCCGTCAAAAAATCAGTACTGATATGTTGCACAGAACGAATACCAAAGGTATGATACAACAGACTGTTGGACATAGCTTTATCTCCAATAGGTGGTTTAATTTTTTTCCACCTAACCCGGACAAGCCGGAACCAAAAAAGTTATTGTCATTATCATTTCCATCTCTTAAAATAACACCATACTAAAAACCCCATAATGGGGAATAATAGCGTTCGAGCCCAACGCATTCTATGACCTGATTATTTCAGGAGGCTTCAAGCCATAACCTTTTCAAATGGACTCCATAGTACAGTTTTATTTTTGTCTGCCCCTTCAACCCCCTTTGGGGGAAAGGGGGTTTTTTATTCTCATTTCAAAATTTTGATACCATTTTGCGCTCAATTTCATTTGTAAGAGACTATAATAATGCTATGTCCTCTTTTTGCAACCCTACCTACTCATTTACCGGAAGAGCCATTTTATCTTTAATCAATTTGTATTCAACGCTGTCAACCAGCGCCTGCCAGCTTGCGTCGATTATGTTTTCCGACACGCCGACGGTTCCCCACCTGTTGTCCTTGTCCCGCGTTTCGATGATAACACGGGTAATGGCTGCGGTAGCTGCCGCAGGGTTGACGATTCTGACCTTATAATCAACAAGATGTATATCGCGGACATTTGGATAAGACCGTTCTAAAGATTTGCTCAAAGCGCTGTAAAGCGCATCGACCGGGCCATCGCCTTCGCTGACAACGTGCTCAACCTGGCCGTGAACTTTCATTTTGATTGTAGCCTGGCTTACCATTTTGCCCGCTGAATTTCTTTCAACGTTAACGTGGAATTTTTCCAGTTCGAAGAAAGGTTTGTAATCGCCCATTAATTTTTTCACTAACAGTTCAAAACTGGCTTCGGCTGCTTCAAATTGGTAGCCTCTGTTTTCAAGTTCCTGAACCTGATTAAGAATTTTTTTCGCAAGTTCCTTATCTTCCGTGATATTGGCCTTTTCTAATTTTGCCAGAATGTTCGCCTTGCCGGAAAGTTCGGAGATTAAAAATCTTCTCTCGTTTCCAACAAGCGATGGGTCGATATGCTCATAAGTATTTTTATTTTTTCGCAGAGCGTCAACGTGCAGCCCTGCCTTATGCGCAAATGCGCTGGCGCCGACGTAAGGCATATTCGCCGCGGATTGCAGATTCGCCACTTCCCAGACAAACCGCGATGTCTCGGTGAGCATTTTTATTTTATCCTGAGCCAAAACCTCAAACCCCATTTTAAGGGCGAGATTCGGTATAATCGTGCATAAATTCGCATTGCCCGTTCTTTCGCCCAGGCCGTTGATAGTACCCTGAACGTGTCTTGCGCCGGCATCGACGGCGGCAAGCGAACTTGCCACCGCACAATCGCTGTCGTTGTGGCAGTGAATTCCTATTATCACTTTTTCAAATCGAGTTTTTACGACTTTGGTGATATCATAAACTTCGGCGGGCAGACATCCGCCGTTGGTTTCACAAAGGGCGAGCGTCCCTGCGCCGGCATCGACAGCCGCAGCAAGAACTTTCATAGCGTATTGGGGATTTCTTTTGTAGCCGTCAAAAAAATGCTCGGCATCAAAGACCACTTCAATGCCCTTATTTTTCATATACGCAACAGACTCGGCGCAAATCCTGATATTCTCTTCAAGGCTGCACCGCAAAACTTCGGTAACGTGCATATCCCACGTCTTGCCGACGAGCGTCGCAACGGGGGTTTTGCAGGCGACAATCGCGTTCAGTGAAGCGTCATTTTGAACTGTCGCGTCCGCTCTGCGGGTATTGCCAAAGCCGGCAACCTTCGCCTGCTTTAGATTCAGCTTCGCCGATTCGATGAAAAACTGCATTTCCTTGGGATTGCTTGACGCATAGCCGCCCTCGATATAATCGAAGTGCAGACTGTCTAAGTGCTTTGCTATCATCAGCTTATCATCAAGCGAGAAACTTATCCCTTCTGCCTGCATCCCGTCCCGGAGGGTCGTATCATAGATTTTTATCTTTTCCATAGGTGGATTTTATTTTTTTTTCGGCAAAAGTAAAGTTTTTTTAATAGCTGTATAGCTATCTCCAGCTTGCGGTGTCTAACCATTCAGCGGCCAGTAGCGTATAATCGGCAAGATTTACTGTCCCATCGTGCCTGATGTCTGCCGACACTTCCTGCGTATCTTCGGACAAATAGGAATCAATCAAAAAATAGAGGTCATAAACATCAACCGTACCGTCATTATTGATATCTGCCAGCAGCATCCAGTTATTCGGCGGAATACTCGCCTGCTCCGTTCCGCCATAGAAACCCATATTGATTCTTTTGTTTATGCCGTAGAGGCCGAGCGGGTCGCGAACGCCGTAAATCGGCTCATCGCCAAGCGGCGAACCCGGGCTGCCAGCGTCAACGCATCTGCTTGTATGCGATGTCCAGCCTTTCAGAGAGCCGTCGAACCATACCCAGCCATTGCTTTGCAAATGATAATCTCCCTGCGTCCAGACCTTATCAGTCGCCGGTAATGTGCCCCACGCGCCGGGGTCGATAAACATCGGCTCTGAATCTATGCAGCCTGTCCACTGGAAATTTCTATATGGGGGAAGTTGTTTTAAATTGTTGAGGTTTTGCCAATCGCAATAAGAAATATCCCATTTGCTGGATGATATCGTGTAAGGCGGGACTCCGCAGTCGCTTTTTACCTGACTGTTGCCATAAATAATTGAGTTTGTGAATCTGTTGCGTATTGAAGACGAAGAACTCGACTGCACCGTAAAAATGCTTTTGCAGTTGGCCGTATCGCCAGCCTTGTTATACGCAATCGTACAATTTTCAATGTCAATCTGCACCGGGTTCACGTTGGAATAGATATAAAAAGCACTGTCCTGTATATTGTAATTTCCTGTGAACAGGCAGTTTTTCAATCCGATTTGTTCAGCGTATGGCAGATTGAGATTTAATGCACCGGCCACATTTCCGTAAAACGAACATTTATTTATATCTATCGGCGAATATTGGGAACTAATGATTACTAAAGCGGGCTTTACCGAGTTATAATTGAATACCGAATTTTCAATTACAAAATTTGGGGACATGGAAAAGCTGTTGATATAAATTCCGCTGCCTGTGTTTTGTGTGAACGTACAACCGGTAACGCTTATATTTAACTCAACGCCGGTGCAATATATCCCCGCCGATTTATCCGTACCATTGGCATTATTGTTCGACAGGATGGAATTTACCACGGCTAAACTTGAATCCTGACAATAAACCGCTCCGCCGGAAGTAGAGGCCGTATTACTTTTTAATTCGCATTGTTCAATCGTCGCGTTGCTTCCTTCGGTCAGATAGACCGCTCCGCCGGAAGTGCTTGCCGTATTTTTTGATATTTTGCATCTTAACAGATTCGGTCGGCTCTTGTTTAAGCCGTATAAGGCCGTGCCGTAGTAGCCGGTATTGCCGGAAATATTGCAGTCCGTTATCGCTGGCGATGCCGCCACGCAATAAACACCTGCGCCGTTGTCAACAGAGGTGCTGCTTTTTATAACACACTTTTCAATTGTCGGCTGTGTTGCTATGCAATAGACGGCGTTCAAAATATTTTCCGAACCGGCCTGCGATTTTGTTATATTTATTCCGCAGATTTTCGAGCCTCGGCCCTCGCCATATCTAAAGATTGCGCCATAAGGTATTATTGTAGTGTTGACGATGGTCGGGCTGTCTGGGTTTGAACTTTGCAGCACGACCGCTTTGCCGTTCAGATAAACCGGCTTGTCATTATGGCTCATCGCCGAGATAATTATTTTATCGCCGTTGTTGGCAAAATCGACAGCTTCATAGATATATCTTTTGGGATAAGTCCAGCTTAATCCGCTGTTGTTTTTGTTTCCATTGCTCGCCACATAAAATGTTTTGTAAGGTTTATTCGGGTCGCTTGAATAGATTTCATATTCATCTTTGTTTGTATAGCCGTCGCTGTCATCATCGTTGTTCGGCTCCGCCGTTCTGCACATAGCGGCAAAAAAGTTCGGCAATCCATCGCTGTCGGAATCGACATATTCATCCGCTCCGATATCTGGCAAACCGTCTGCAGGCCGTATTTCGCCGTCAATGTCATTTGCCGAACAATTCACGTCCGTGCCTGCGTTTATGCAGAACGAACCTGCGAGCAAGTGGCCATCGGGCGTAAGGTTCGGCTCCGCGTCAAAGTTTCCTTCGCCGCTTGGCCAGCCATCCTGAATATTGCAGTAATTAACATTTATCTGGGAATTATTACTATTTATTATTTTTGCATCATAAGGCGTTCTTAATATAGTATTGGTCATATTGAGTTTTGAACTATTACAGTAAATCACGGGATAATTAAATATACCTGCCGGGCTGTTGCCGAAAATTGTGCAGTTGATTATATTTGCATCAGATGACTGGTCGAAATACAGCGTGCCGTATTCGCCAAAATTGTTAGCCTTGATTACTGAATTTTTGAGTGAGACCTTTGAGCCGGTAGTCTGAAGCGATATGAGATTACGCAGAAAATAGGAACTTTCGATGTCAAGCGTTGAGTATTGCGCCTGCATCGCCGTCGTACTGGTCTGGTCGAATTGACAGTTCTGAATAACAGGCATTGTTTTATCAAAGTATATATAGCCAGTGTTCCGTTTGAATTTGTTGTTGATAAATTTCGGTCGGCCCCCGAGACACCAGAGGTACTTGTCCGTTCCACATTCCGCGATTACGCAGTTTTTGATTGTCGGGCTGCTCATCTCGGCATATATCGCGCTTTTACCGTCGAAATTCGTCAGTTTCGCAATTGAAAGACCATCTATGATTGTTGACCATTTCTCGAAATTTGTAAAATTGAACGCATTGGGCGTTACAAAAAAAGTGTTTCTTACAATATTCGGGTCATTCGGATTCGTGCCGGAAATTGTGATTGCTTTGCCAAGCGGGTCAACCATATTTTCGGTATAAGGCGCCGGCAGCAAAATTATTTTATCGTTGTGATTGTTTCTGCACAGAGCGATTGCCGCACTTATAGTCTCCTTTGGCCCGCTGTCGTTATCGTCATATATGGCAGATAATCCATCGTAAGCGTCGTTGCCAATAAGCGGGCTTACATAATAGGTAGTCGGCGGGATATTCGGCTCGGTTGCGTAATTATGATATTCGTCAAGATTTATTATACCGTCGCCGTCGGAATCTATATTCGCATCGGCAATATTAGCATCGCTGAAATATCTTTCCTCCCAGAAATTCGGCAGAGCGTCATTGTCGTTGTCGATAAATTCATCCGCTCCGATATCGACGATATTATGAATTCTGTCTTCGCCGTCGATATCTGAATTATTCGGGTAGTCGGGAAAATGAGGGTCGCCGGCATCGATGCACGGCGAATCCGCCTGCAAACGATAATCGACTGTGAGTTTTGGGTCGCCAAACATCAGGCAATGATTGACATACTCCGTACAGCCGGGCGATGCGTAGAAGTCATAGGAGTCCTTGATAGCAAATATTGTATTGGTAAGATGAAGAATGCTGCTGGATATATGCAGACCTCTGCCCTGCGGCGAAAAATTATTTACGATTGTGCAATTTACAAAATCGACAGTACTGCCGTTAAAACACGCTCCGCCGCCAATTTCATCGGCGAGGTTTTCCGCGATAATGCAGTTCACGAAATCCACCCTTGCGCTGTTGCCGTATATCGCTCCGCCCATGCAGCCTTTGTTTGATACGATAGTGCAATTTTCGACTATTGACTCGTTCTGATAATCGCCGTTCTCGATGCTTATCGCTGCGCCTTTGCCGATGCTGCCGGTAAGTTTATTTCCCTTTATGAGACAATTACTTATCTTAAAGTTTCCGCTGGCCGCGATGCCCGCTCCAAAACTATCAAAGCAGTCCACGGAATTATAGCAAATTTCGCTGTTGCTTACAGTAAGACCGCCGCCGGCGACACCGTAAGAATAGCAGTATATTCCGCCGCCGCGGAGTTGGGAGATGGTATTGGCGCCGGCGTTGCCGTTTATCCTCGAGTTTGTGATATTAAGTCTTGTACCTGTGAACCATATTCCCGCTCCGGTATTATCCGAAGTATTATTTGTGATGTCGCAGTTATTTATATCAGTGACAGTAGCAGCTTTGTTATTAGAATTCGCAATTCGTATGCCGGACTGGTTTTTGTTCTGTTTTATCGTGCTGCCTTCTATTCGACAATAGTCCGCCGAGTCGATATAAACAGTGCCGGAATCATAGTTAACATTCCCCATATTGTAAGCGATGTTGCAGTCGGCTATCAGCACATCTGTTTCAAAAGAATAAATCGTTCTGTTGCCCTGATAGCTGAAATCGCTGTTTGTAATATTCAGTTGCCCTGACAGGCGGCAAAGGACGGCCTCCAGGTTATTAACAAAAACGCAGTTGTTTATATTTATCTCGTTGCAGTCATAGAAAGATGCGGCGTTACCATATTGAAATAGGCAGTTGTCGATAGTTATTTTATCCGCCTCTGAATAAATTATTGGTCGGCATGATGAACTGTAATTCAAAAATCGGCAGTTCTTAATTGTCGGACTGCTTTGACGGCAGTACACTCCATCTAAATAGCCGTTTTGAATCGTAAGGCCGTTTAAAATTGAGTTCGCCCCTTCGTTGTGGTCAAAAACGAAAGCTCTCACAGGGGCATTGCAACTGATGATTGTCGCGGCGACGATATTGGGGTCGTTGGGGTCTGTGCTGCGAACGGTAATCGCAAGGCCGTTGAAAGAAATATCTACAAATCCTTCTCCGCTATATGTGTTCGGGTCGAGGATTATCTCATCGCCGTTGCTGCTGGCACTGATTGCTGATTGAAGCGTTGTGTATTCACCCGGCACATGCCTTTCCGCCGAAAAACAAACCTGTGCCATCGCAAGGAATAAAAATATACCCGCCGACCTAATGCTTTTACACATTCTTCCCAGCCTCCTTTTTAACCTGCAATCAGAATATAAATTTTGCCTATTTTAACAAAAAACGTCCTATATTTGCAAAGAAATTGTTCTTTTTGATGGTTTTTTTTGATAATGGGGGTATTTTAAGTGCTATTTTGCACTTTTTGATGTTCGGATAACAATCGCATAGAAAGCGGGTGATGAGAATCGAACTCACATGACCAGCTTGGAAGGCTGGAGCTTTACCACTAAGCTACACCCGCAACTCTTTTAAAATAAGCGGTTTATATTTACGCAGTCGAAACCTGCGACCAAAGTACTCAGATTATAGCCAAATCTGATGGTCTTGGAAAGACCAATTTTGAAAAAAGTGGATGTCCGATTTGGCCGCCGATTTTTCGTTTCTTCTTTTTTTTGTTTGTCGGATGCGGATTGATGATGTCAGATGATGGCGGCTTGGAAGAGTTTGAGGAGTTCTTTTCTATTCGTGCAATCGTCTCTTTGAGCATGGCATTTTCGGCTTGAAGAAGCCGTATTTGATCAAACAACTGCTGTATGAGAATATCCTTGTCTGTCATATTTTATTATATAACAGACAATTGTATATGGCGCAAATCTTTTATTGCAATTTTTAAAATTATTTTTTAAGGCTGTGAACGGTTACCCATTCAGTGTAATCATATACCACCACTTTCTATTCGGAAACCAGCCTTATGCATACGGCTTTCAACAACAGCAATTTCTTCGTCATGTGGCGGTCGTAACGGAAGGCGATGGTTGCCCATCTTAAATCCGCGTTTTGTAAGAAAATAGTTGCCAAAGGCAAGGAACGAGTATCCTTGTACCGAAAGCCAATAATTGCTGTATTGATGATGCAGAGCATTGCCTTTGGCATAATTGCCTTCTTTGACCGCATTAAAGATCTCAATGACAATCTCAGGTACCACATTATAAGTTGAACCGATGGCAGCAGTTATGCCCGGTATTGTCAATGCCTGAAAAAGGCACTGGTCAAAGCCATGGAATAGCTGCCAATGTGAAGGGCCATTGTTTACGATTGTCTGATGTATGGACAAATCAGCGACGAAAGCCTTTATTCCCGCCATATTGGGAATGTGTGCAAAACCGCTGATTAGTTTGTCTACACCATATTTATCGACCATTGACCCAAATAAGTACGGATAAAATGGAAGCTCTGTAGCATCGGCAATAATTGAAAGATTGGCTATTTCATCATCGAATGAGACGGGATAATATTGCGGCGGCAAAGAGCTGATACCGCATACACCTTTGACACCGGCGGCATGCTTTGCCAATTCCACAGCATCCTTTGTAGCCATTGAACCCACATGCACCATAAGCGGCAACGAGCTGTTCACGGCCAGAGCGACCGATTCGACAATTCTTTTACGCTCATCCTTACTAAGGAGCAGTCCGCTTCCTGTAGTACCACACAGATAAAAACCTCCTGCGCCTTTTTCTGCAAGCCATTTTGCCAGCCGAGCTGTTTCGGCATAGTTAACTTCACCGTTGTTATCGAAGCATGTACAAAGAGCCGGAATTATCCCAGAAAATGTTTTTTTGTTCATATAATATTTATCCAAAAACAATATTGTCAAACTGACCGATTTTTTCGGTCAATTTTTAGATAATCGCAATGGTAATAGATTACTGTTACAGATGCAACAACTTTGTTGTTTGTAATTGTAACTATATATATATAAAGTAGTTGTGTTGAGATAATTATTAAAAATAGAGGTTGCGCTTGAACTAATTACCTCTTGATAGAAAATTTTCTTGACAAACTGATGTATTCTATGATATCCTTATCATGACAACGATATCATAGAGAAAAATATGAGTGATACATTACAGTCAACATTGCGTAGAAAACCGAGCCTGATTCATGTTGCGGAATTGGCCAGAGTAAGTCCTGTTACCGTTGCGCGTACATTTACAGGTTCTGCGCCAGTTGCGGAGAAAACACGGCAAAGTGTTGTAGCGGCGGCTAAGCAATTGGGTTATATGCCTAATTTGCTTGCCAGGGGCTTGCGTGGTGGAAGGACGCAAACCATAGGCATCTTGTGGTCTTTGGGTGGGCCTCATGCTGCGGTACAGATGACACGAAATCTTACTGTGCGAGTGCAAAGACGTGGTTATGTGCCTTCAGTGATGGACAATACCTTTGATGATATAGAAATCAGTAAGACTCTGGAGGATTACAGCCATCGTGGCATAGATGGCGTTATAGTTGAGTGGGGGCCACCGGTTCCAAAGGATAAAAATCTTCATTTGTTGCTCAAACGATTCCCAGCAGTGGTTGCTATTACGCCCAGTTATCAGGGGTTGGAAGTTGATGAAATAATCCAGGACAGATTGGGGGCAATCAGCGATGTTGCGAAGCATTTTGCAGCAACTGGACGAACTCGTCCCGGTATTATCATGCCAATAAACAACGCAAAGGAAAAAGTGGACGCTTTTGTAAAAACATTGGAAGAAAAAGGCATCCCGCTGTCAAAAATAGCCACCATAGATTGCCCCTGGGGGGCAAGCCAGGTTTTTACTCAAACATACTACGATATTCTGGAAGAAAGATTTCCCAAAGGTCAGTGTCTGCCTGATTGCCTGTTCTGCGGTGCTGACGAGGGTGCGATAGCTGCGGTCGCATGGGCAAAATCTCGTGGCATGAGAGTTCCCGAAGATATAGCAATAGTTGGATTCAACGATGGCGATGGCCTTAAGTTTTTAGAACCGCCAATAGCCAGTATTTCACGACATAATTATGATGTTGCGAATGCTGTTGAAGAACTGCTGTTTAGTAGATTGGACAAGCCGGAGTTGCCGATACGAAACAAGAAAATTTCTATGGAATTTGTCTGGCGTGAATCTGCCGGATAGTTTGCAGTTTGAGAGAAATTAGGTGAATGATTGACTAATAACTCTAAATATATTCTGGAAAGGAGGATAAGGGAAAAAATAAAAATTGGAAGGGTTTAGAAGCGTCAGTTTTAAAATTATAATGTTTAAGATGTTTTTGGAGGAAGTCTAATGAAAAAGTATGTAGCAGTTTTGTTCGTAATGGCAGTACTTGGAAGCGGAATTGTCAACGCCGCATTCATGGAATTTGTTGCGGTCGGCGATGCCGGAAATGCGGCAGACACGCGTCCTGTTCGTGGTGAATATTATTTTGGAGACGTAAGCTATGAGTATCAGATTGGCAAGTATGAGACCACCAATGCTCAATATGCAACATTCCTGAATACAGTTGCTGCAAGCGACCCGCATGGTTTGTATAACACAAACATGGCAAATTCTTCCTATAGCAGCAGAGGCGGTATCATTCGAAGCGGTACATCAGGTTCATATACATACAGCGCAGTTGCCGGGCGAGAAAATATGCCCGTGAACTGGGTAAGCTGGCGGTCGGCAGCGAGAGTTGCCAATTGGATGCACAATGGGATGCAGAGTGATGCGGCTACAACTGAATATGGCGCTTATACTAATGTCGATTCAGAACCGATAACACACAATGCAGATGCCAAATTCTGGATTCCCACCGCGGATGAATGGTATAAGGCTGCCTATTATAAGGGCGGCAGCACAAATGCCGGTTATTGGACGTATCCAACACAGAAGGATTGGACACCTGTCGGCGGTCTTGACCCGACAGCTTATCCGGCATCAAATAGAATAAATTATCAGGCTAATAACTATGATTTCGGTCAGGGGTATGATCAGGGCGATTTCGTAACAGTTGGTTATTACTCTTCAACAGCTAATGCATACGGCACGTTTGACCAGGGCGGAAACGTATTTGAGTGGAACGAAGAAATACCACCGGCATACTATGGTACAACGTATCGCTGGCGTAATGGCGGTAATTTTCTGCAAAATTCTGCAGGAGAAGTTTCATATGATTCTTTGAGCGTAGCGGTTGCGGCCAATGGGCAGAATGTTACAGGTTTCAGGCTTGCCACAGTGATTCCCGAACCTGCGACGATTTGTCTTATGAGTATCGGATGTGTTACTCTGTTGCGCAGGCGTAAATAATTACAAAAACAAATGAGTTTTGGGGCGCGATAGTTTCGCGCCCCATCTTAAAAGTATAATCCAAAAAGGATTTCTTAAGGAGTAAGTCGTGAGTTATACGATTTTACAGGAATGGCGTTTCGGCAACAGAAAAGCAGGCGTTGGCATCACCCCACTATCACGATTGGTAGTTCTCAACGCTGTTAAGCGGCCTATTGGTTTTACATTGGTCGAGCTGCTTGTTGTGATATCCATAATCGCTGTGCTGCTTGCGATATTGATGCCATCGCTGCAAAAGGCCCGTGAACAGGCGAAGTCAGTTGTTTGCAGGCAAAATTTAAAACAGCAGGGGTTGGCGGTTAGAATGTATGCAGACGATAATAAGGGTAAATTACCCCAGGCGGATACGTTTGGAGATGTCATTCGCCCTTATCTTGGAATTGATAAGAGTGTTATAAATCCCTTGAGCGGCGGCAGTAAATATATGCAATGCCCAAGTCAAAAAATGGAATATGGGTTTTCGTCCTATGGGCTAAATTTTATTAATGTTTTCAGTCATAACCAGCTGGGATATAGCTGGGATTCCAATCCAGCTTTGAATGAGATGCTTGGCAAGAGTCAGAAACTTGACAATGTCCCCCGCACTACATTTATAATTTCGGAGGCAAGTTCGAACTGGGTTCTTTCACCAACTCGCTGGGTACTCGACAAGTGCACCGATGGCGATACAATCAAGGATACGAACTGGGCGGCCTGGCGGAAATATGGCGACATGTGTAAGTACAATGGTTTTTCTCCTCGGCATATAAAAGCAGGCAACATTTTGATGGGTGATGGTTCTGTCCGTTCCTTAAAACTAATGTCATGGATTAAGAATGTGGACGGTGTGTGGGGTAAGCCAATAAGGCCTTAGTTAATTTGTAATAAAAGTGTTTCTTATAAAAGTTTGAAGGTCGATATAATCGTATGAAAGACAAATTTTAAGAATCAGTAGAAATTGAGCTTTAAGGTTCAATAAGGAGGTGTATATGAAAAAACTGTTATGGTTAAGTCTATTAGTTGTTGTGTTAATTGCTCTGCCGCAAAGCGTATCTGCTAAAAAAGTTATCCAATTGGGATATGGCGACCCTAACACCGACTTTTTTGCGGCTAATATAGGCGATATGAAAAATCAGCCTTTTGACGGCACGGATTTTTTTGCCGAGCCATTAAACCCAACCACCAGAAATCAGTTTGCCTGGCAATGTTGGGGTACAACGGTATTCAGTCATGCCACAATGCAGCATGCCATTGACGAACTCAACGCGGTTGGCGATTATGGTACTTTTACAGAGAATTTTTTGAGAATAACTGTAGCCGCTGATAAGGATGTAACCTGGTTTGTGGACTGGTTTGATGATGCGAATTTTCCTGCGATTGTTTCCAATATGGGAACTGCCGCGTGGATAGTTAAGCAAGGCGGTGTAAAAGGTCTTATGTTTGACATCGAATCATATTCAGGGCAACTTTGGCTGTACTCTGCACAAAAATACAAGACCACAAAAACATTTGCCCAGTATCAGGCACAAGTTCGGCTGCGAGGACAGCAGGTGATGCAGGCAATGCAGGCGGAAGATCCCAATATCCTCATTTTTTTAACTGGTTCTTACAGTTATGTTTGGGGGCCAAGTCAAATAAATGGCAATATCGCTAATTTGCCAAACGTTCAGTATGGTTTATTGCCGGCTTTTTTGGACGGGATGCTGGATGTTGCAGGCTCCGGTGTGCGATTTGTTGACGGATATGAGGGGTCCTATAAATTTAAGACGCTGTCGCAATTCCAAGAGGTTAAAACCGTTATGACAACCGGCTGCCTTCCAATAGTGGCCAATGACGCAGTCTATGCTGCGAAATTCACGTTTGGGTTTGGTCTTTGGATGGATGTTGATTATGCTACAGGCGGCTGGCATGAAGAACCCAATAAGCATTCTCTAAACTATTTTACTCCGGATGAATTTGAGTCGGCTTTAAAGAGCGCGTTGAGCGTAAGCGATGAATATGTTTGGATTTATACAGGTACCCAGTACTGGTGGAATATTTATGGCGGATATAAGAATGTTCCGCACGCGTATAAGGCAGCCGTTCTGTTTGGCGGAGCCGAAGAATTTATGGAATTTGTTACTGTGGGCGATGCAGGTAATTCTGCCGATACAAGGCCGGTGACGTGGTTAGGCACGAACTATTATTTTGGAAATGTGGATTACGAATACAAGATTGGTAAATATGAAGTAACTAATGCCCAGTATTGTGCATTTCTCAACGCTGTGGCTGCCAGCGACCCATGCGGGTTATATGATATTAACATGGGCGATTCTTCGTATCCAAGTCGAGGCGGTATTATCCAGAGCGGTTCTTCCGGCAGTTATACTTATAACACTATTGCGGGGCGGGCGAATTTGCCTGTGAACTGGGTTAGCTGGCGGTCTGCCGCAAGATTTGCCAACTGGATGCACAATGGAATGCTAAACAACCCGACTACCACGGAATACGGCGCTTATGATGCGACTACTTTTGTAGGGACAGCGCCTGATAAGCAGGATCAAACTGCCCATTTTTCGGAGGCGAATTATTGGATTCCCACGACGAATGAGTGGTACAAAGCCGCGTTCTATAAAGGCGGCGGGACGAACGCAGGGTACTGGACTTATGCTACTAAAAGTGATGTTGCTCCTTCGCCTGGGCCTTATGATGATGTCTCAAATCGGGCTAATTATAATGCAAATAATTTTGACTGGGGCGATGGGCTTGATAATGGCGATATGATTTCTGCCGGCTTTTATACGGCTTCGCCCAGCGCTTATGGAACATTCGAGCAGAACGGTAATGTTTATGAGTTAATGGAAGAGTGGAGTCCGGCTTATGAACAAAACCTTCGCAGAAGACATGGAGGCGCCTGGTACTACAGTAATGCCGAACAGTTGTCGTATGTTACTCTAAGCTACGACTGGAACGGTGCGTGGTATGAAACCGGGTTCAGGCTGGCATTTTTTAGCGGGACACGGTGTTTGGCTCCAATTCCCGGCGATGTGTACAATGATTGTAAGATAGATTTTATGGATATTGCAGTAATGTCCGAGCATTGGCTGGAATGTAATCTTGTTCCCCAAACTGCGTGCCAATAGAGTAAAAGAAACCAAGATACTATTAATTAATAAATATAGGAGTGAGACAATGAAAAATCGTCTGATAGTTTTATATGCGGTATGCCTTATCGCAGTGATTGGAAGCGGAATTGCAAAAGCCGCATTTATGGAATTTGTCGGAGTTGGTGACCCCGGAAATGCGCAAGATACACGTCCGGTTCGTGGAGAATATTATTTCGGAGCCGTAAATTATGTCTACGGAATCGGCAAGTATGAGACTACCAATGCTCAATACGCGGTATTCCTGAACGCGGTTGCCGCAAGCGACCCGCATGGTTTGTATAACACAAACATGGGGAATTCTTCCTACAACAGCCGAGGCGGTATCGTCCGAAGCGGCACATCAGGGTCATATACATACAGCACAATTGCAGGACGAGAAAACAAACCTGTGAACTGGGTTAGCTGGCGGTCAGCCGCGAGGTTTGCCAACTGGATGCACAATGGTATGCAGAATGATGCGGCTACAACCGAATATGGCGCTTATACTGATGTTGATTCAGAACCGGCAACCCACAATACAGGCGCTAAATACTGGATTCCTACCGCGGATGAATTTTATAAAGCTGCCTATTACAAGGGCGGCGGAACTAATGCTGGGTATTGGACGTATCCAACGAAGAGTGATACGACCCCTGTTGGTGGGCCAGCGCCTACGCACCCTAATAAGAAGGTTAATTACCAGGCAAATAATTATGACTTTGGTGACGGTCTTGACCACGGCGACTTGGTTAATATCGGGAATTATTATGAATCACCTGGGCCGTATGGTACGTTTGACCAGGGCGGAAACGTATTTGAGTGGAATGAGGGTTATGCGCTGGGCGGATATCCCGCGACATATCGTTGGCGTAATGGCGGTTATTTCCTGCAAAATTCTGCAATCGAAGTTTCGTATGATTCCCTTAGTGTTGCCGTTGCGGCCAATGGGCAAAACGCCACAGGCTTCAGATTAGTAGGCCCATATTGTTCGGAAGCGATACCCGGCGACGCAAACGGAGATTGTGAAATTGATTTTGAGGACTTTGCGATTATAGCATCCCATTGGGCAGAGTGTAACTTAGACCCTGAAGACGCGTGCAATTAGCCGAAAGTCATAATTTCTTTTGCAAGTCCATTTCGGAGGCATAGATGCCAGTTGTAAAGATTGTTCTGCTCGGTGCAGGCAGCCGTGGAAGTGTTTATTCCAATTATATACAAGAGTATCCTGATGAGGTGAAACTCGTTGGCGTTGCGGAGCCAAGAGAATTTTACAGAAATCAGTTTGCTCACAAGCATCAAATTCCCAGTGAAAACGTCTTTGCCGATTGGCGGGATTTGGCATCGCGGGACAAATTTGCCGATGCCGTTATAATAGCGTTACAGGATTCCCTGCATGTTGAGGCGGCTGTGTCTCTTGCCGGGAAAGGTTATCATATTCTCCTTGAAAAACCTATGGCGACAACGGAGCAGGGCTGCCGGCTTATCGTTGACACTGTTGTAAAAGCCAAAGTAATTTTCAGTGTATGCCATGTATTGAGGTACACCCCGTACAGCCAAAAGTTAAAAAGCATACTCGCTTCAGGTCGAATAGGAGAAATAGTAAGCATTCAGCATTTAGAGCCGGTGGGCTATTGGCATCAGGCGCATTCTTTTGTGAGAGGCAACTGGAGCAGAGAAACCGATTCGACATTTATGCTGTTATCCAAATCGTGTCATGACCTTGATTGGATAAGGTTTATGGCAGGTTCTAAATGCGTAAAAGTTTCTTCGTTCGGCAATCTTAAGCATTTTACAAAAAAGAATAAGCCTAAAGATGCCGGCAAACGGTGTTTGGAATGTAATTATGAGCCGAAATGCCCATATTCAGCGAAAAAAATCTACCTGAACCGAGCCATGCAGGGGCATTTTTGCTGGCCTATAGATACCATAACGAACGATTTAAGTGTTGATGGAGTATTGAATGCCCTGAAAACCGGGCCGTATGGCAGATGCGTTTATTTATGCGATAATGATGTCGTTGATCATCAGGTTGTAAATATGTTGTTTGAAGACGGCAAGACAGTAACTTTTACAATGACGGCATTTACCGAACTTGCTCTAAGGAAGACGCGAATTTTTGGAACACACGGCGAAATTTATGGCGATGGTTCAAAAATTATGATATATGATTTTCTTACCGACAGTATTGAGGAATTGAACACGGCATTACCGAATGAATCTATTTATGTCGGACATGGCGGCGGCGACCACGGTTTGATGAAAAATTTTACTGCTGCGGTTTCGCAAGGCGACAGCAGCATGATATTGACCGGGCCTGCGGAAACTCTTGAATCGCATTTGATGGTTTTTGCGGCGGAAGAAGCCCGGCGTAAGGGTAATGTAGTTTCACTGTAAAATTTCGGCACAAAAATATGAAAGAGATATTTCACGAGGTTGATTTTTGCGTTGTTGGCGGTGGGTTGGCCGGATTATGTGCCGCTATAGCCGCTGCTCGCCATGGGCTTAAAGTAGCTTTGATTCATGACAGACCTGTGTTGGGCGGCAATGCTTCGAGCGAAGTCAGAATGTGGCCGAGTGGTGCGTGGGGAGAAAATAACCGTGAAACGGGGATCATTGAAGAACTTCTTCTGGAAAATTACTATTTAAATTCATTATCAAATTACAGTATCTGGGACAGCGTTCTTTACGGCAAAACAAGGTATCAGGACGGCATAACTTTGATTTGCAATTGCTCGTGCGTCAGTCTTGAAATGCGGGGCAACCAGATTGCATCTGTAAAAGGCTGGCAGCTTACCACCCAAACATGGCATACAGTTAAAGCCAAAATTTTCGCAGATTGTTCTGGCGACAGCATTTTAGCGCCTCTGTCGGGAGCGGAATTTCGTATCGGGCGGGAATCCTCAAAAGAATTTGATGAAGATATTGAGCCTGCTGCTGCTGATAAAAATACGATGGGACTAAGCTGTCTGATACAGGCGAGGGAAACACTGTCATATCAAAAATTCATACCGCCGAAATGGGCTTATAAATATGCAAAAGATGAAGATTTGCCCAACCGTCCGCATAGAATCGATGAGACTAATTATTGGTGGATTGAAGTCGGCGGCGTAAATGATGGCATTCATGATACAGAACAAATAAGAGATGAGCTTGTGAAAATAGCATTTGGCGTTTGGGACCATATTAAAAATTATGGCGACCATAATGCCGACAACTGGGCTTTGGACTGGGTCGGTTTTCTGCCAGGCAAACGTGAAAGCAGGCGTTATGTCGGCGACCATATTCTTACGCAAAACGATGTTCGTGCGGAAGGAAGATTTGATGATATAGTAGCTTACGCCGGCTGGCCGATGGATGATCATAATCCTCTTGGTTTTAATTATCCTGGGGAACCAACTATCTTTCATCCTGCTCCCTCTCCTCATGGCATCCCATATAGAAGCCTTTATTCTCGCAATATTGAAAATCTTATGTTCGCAGGCCGAAATATAAGTGTTACTCACGTGGCTTTAAGCTCAACTCGTGTAATGCGGACATGTTCCATTATCGGTCAGGCAGTTGGAACAGCCGTGTCTATCGTTCTGCGAAAACAGACAACACCAAGAGGAGTTTACAATAATCATATAAAAGAATTGCAGCAAATACTCATGGAAGATGATTGCTATATTCCATGGCGTACTCGGCCTATTCCGGAATTATCACGAAAAGCTGAATTGACAGCATCAGAAAGCGATCCTGAACCGTTAAGAAATGGAATTGATCGGCCTATAGGTAATAATAATAATGGATGGGTAGGAAAGTTAGATTCATGGATTCAATATTCTTTCAATGAGCCAAAAAATATAAAACAGGTTCGCCTGATATTCGATAGCGACCTTAATCGCAAGAACATGGCGTTGAGATGCTACTATCCGCTCAATATAGAGCCGTATGGCGTGCCTAAAACCATTATCAAAGAATTTAAAATTGAAACTCAAACAGAAACCGGCAAATGGGAAACTGTATTTAGCGAGGATAATAATTATCAAAGATTGGTGTGCATTCCAGTTTCGGTTAAAACAAAAGGAATCAGGTTTGTGCCGGAGTCAACATGGGGAGCAGCTAATGCTGCCCATATATTCGCGTTTGACGTGAGATAAAACTAACTGTAATATCGAAAGGAAACAAATTATGAATTGCAACAGAATCGTTATCTTAATAATCGCCGCTTTTTGCATATCTTTTTCGACCGCTCATGCAGAAAAAAAATTAATTTATGTCGGCATAGATAAGCCGGACGTAAATTCACTGCCCCAAATCGTAGAACAGATGGAACAAACGCCTTTTGACGGCTGGACATTCGGGATCAGGTCTAAAAACGCTCACTTGTCTTTATTGGACGGCAGACCGCGTAAATTCGACTTCACATGGGGAAGCTGGAGCAATCGTGTTTTCACGCATGATGAAATACAAAGTTCCATCGACAGTTTCAAAAATACGAAATTTAAAAAATTTACAGACAATTTTGTATATCTTTGTGTAACACCCGGAGATATTGATTGGTTCGATTCTTATGATGCTGTTTTGAACAATGTTGGTTTGGCCGCTTTAATTGCCAAAGAAGGCGGACTTAAAGGGGTTTTCTTTGACCCGGAAGAATATGAAACGCCCTTATGGAACTATCAAAAACAAAGAGATGTAAAAACAAAAAGTTTTGACGAATATGCCGCACAGGTTAGAAAACGCGGTGCCGAAGTAATGCAGGCTTTTCAGAACGCATATCCGGAGATTACTATTCTGCTTGCCTTTGGACATTCGGCAAATTATTGGTATGAAACCACTGATAATAGAGGCAATAATTTTCCCAAATGCAGCAGCGACCCGAATAAATTGCACTACGCTGATTATGGATTGCTTTCTCCTTTCTTGAATGGAATGGTTGAAGCCGCAGGACCAAAAGTGAAAATTGTCGATGGTTGGGAAAACGCCTATTTCTTTTTGCGAGCCAAAGAATTCGCAAATGGACGAGCAGCCGTTCGTGAAAAAGTTTTGCCGTTTGTTTCAGACAAGGGAAAATATTCGAAAGTTTACCAATGCGGTTTCGGCATCTGGCTCGATGCCAACTGGCTCGATGGGAAAAATCGCGATGATTATCCCGCCGACGGTAGAAAAGAATATCCAGGCTGGAACAACAAGGATTTTTCACGAAATTATTTTCAGCCCGAAGAAATTGAAATGTCTTTGAAAAATGCGTTTAAATATTCAGACGAATATGTCTGGCTGTATGTCGAACGCCTGTTTTACTATGGCAGTATAAAAAATGTGCCTGATGAGTATATTGATGCAATCTGCAGAGCCAAAAAAAGCATTAAAGATTAGCTTAAGTTTTGAAAATAATATGGATTCCAAAGTGATATATATAGGAAGCAGCCGGCAGCTTTTCATAGATGATTATCTAATAGATAAAAGCAGCGGAATAAAATTTGCCGTAAATTCTCCCGTGAAGACTCACGAGAAACTTATTATTGCCGATTGTCCATGGGAAGACATAATGGTAGGGCCATATTGTACCGTTATGGATGATGATGGCGTATACAAAATGTGGTATGAATCATACGCAAAAGACAATGATATGAAAGCAATGGGTTTTTTATGTTATGCTGAATCTGAAGATGGATTAGTCTGGAGAAAGCCGACAATAGGGAAAATCCCATTTCGTGGCTCAAATGCGAATAATATCGTTTTTCCAAATGAGGGCAAATTATATCACGGCGGAACAGTCTTTAAGGATTCTGTGGCAGAATATGCCCAAAGATACAAGATGGTGTATGCTATTCATGCCGATGGTCTTTTTGGAGCGTATTCTTCCGACGGGGTCAATTGGTCAACTTATGATGGCTATTTATTAAGAAATCAATGTGATACTCAGAATGTATGTTTTTGGGATGGATGTATCAAGAAATATGTCTGCTATGTAAGACATAATGTGCCGATTCGCAATCCCAATGTCTTGAGAACAGTAGGACGAAGCGAGACGGAGGATTTCTTAAACTGGCCGCCTGTGGAGACCGTGCTTTCGTTTGACCAAAAGGACCCGCCAGACATGGACTTCTATAATTCCGCCGCGATTAAATATGCACGTGCCGATGATGTGTATATTATTATTACAAGCTGTTATCATCATACCGAAGACGTTCTTATTCCTCAGCTTGCCACAAGCAGAGATGGAATCACATGGAATAGAATTGACCGCAAACCGTTTCTTGAATTGGGTAAAACAGCGGCGTTTGACAGCGGAATGATTCATACCTGTGTGGGGCAGGTAATAAGGGGAGACGAAATATGGATTTATTATCGCGGCATTGAAAAAAAACACAATCAGCCTTATAGTCTTACCAAGTATGGCGGGACTATAACTCGAGCAGTTTTGAGAGTTGATGGATTTGTTTCAGTTGACGCCGATTCGCAGGAGGGTTTTGTTTTTACAAAACCGCTGATTTTTTCCGGTAATGCCCTGGAAATAAATTGTAAAACCGAATCTGATGGGTATATGCAGGTACAGATGGATGCTCTTGAGGATTGTCAGCGGCATTTGATTTCCGAGCGGTTAGCGGGAGATATGATTGATAAAAAAGTTAATTGGCCGGAAAGAAAATTACGTGAACTAAATGGTGTGCCTGTTAAGATTACCTTTAAAATGAAAAATTCAAAATTGTTTTCTTTTCGTTTCAGAGATTAACATAAATGGCTAATTGCGAACTAACTATTATTAATAGTATCGGCATGAAATTGGTTTTGCTGAAAGCCGGCAATTTTATGATGGGCTCGCCGGTTACAGAAAACGACCGAGATACGGACGAAGGTCCGATGCACTCTGTTCGGTTAAGCCATGATTTTTATATGGCAGCGTGTTTGGTGACGCAAGAGCAGTTTAAAACTGTTTTAGGCTGGAATCATAGCAGGTTCAGAAGTCCGGAAAATCCAGTTGAAATGGTTTCAAAAACAGAGACGGAACTATTCTGCCGGAAGTTGTCTGAACTGGAAAACAGGCGATATTCACTACCGACTGAAGCTCAATGGGAATATGCCTGTCGCAGCGGCGCGTCTTTTGTATATGGTTTCGGAAACGATACCAGCCAGGCTGCGGATTTTGCGTGGTTTAAGAATAATTCTGGCAATCATACTCATCCGGTTGGAACAAAAAGGCCTAATGCATGGGGATTGTATGATATGCATGGGAATGTTTGGGAGTGGTGTCTGGACAAATGGCAGGAAGTTGGTTATACATTAGAAAATAATGTTGACCCGGTATGCAGTGCGGGAGATACGTTTGTTATACGCGGCGGTTCTTATTTTAATGAGCTTCAGGCGCTGCGATGCGCCAAACGCTTTGGCTATAATAATCAAAGAAGCTCATGTGTTGGATTCAGAATAGTATTGCAAAAGTAACAGGAATATAGAAATGGATACCGGCAGAAAAAATGAATTAATTTCGATTTATCGAGATGGGTTATTGAAAGATACCATTCCTTTTTGGCTGAAGCATTCGCCAGACAAAGAACATGGCGGATTTTTGACTTTTCTCGATGCTGATGGCACAGTTGTCGGCACTGACAAGCAGATTTGGGCACAAGGCCGAATAGCATGGGTTTTCTCAAAACTGTACAATACTGTTGAACCCCGCAAAGAATGGCTCGATATGGCCAGGCATGGCATAGATTTTCTATTAAAGTATGCTTTTGATGCTGACGGCAGAATGTTCTACAGCGTTACACGAGACGGCAAGCCGCTGCGAAAAAGACGCTATATATTTTCAGAGTGTTTTGCGGCAATTGCCTTTGCTGAATATGCCAAAGCAGCGGGCAGTAGTGAGTTCGCAAAGCGTGCTGACGAGCTGTATAAATTAATTCTTCGATATATTACTACACCGGGACTCCTTGAACCCAAGCTCATACCTCAAACAAGGCAGCTTAAATCTCACGCAACGCCGATGATATTGTTGTCAATTACCCAGGTATTGAGACAAGTCAATAGTAATCCGCTTTACAAGAAGGTTGTGGACGATTCATTATATGAGATTGAGCATCACTTTATGAGGCCGGAGTTTAATGTGCTGCTTGAAAGCGTTGGTCCTGACGGAGAATTTATTGATGAGCCGATGGGAAGAACCGTTAATCCCGGCCATGCTATTGAAACCGCGTGGTTCATTATGGAAGAAGCAAGACATCGAAATGATAACCGTTTGGTTAAAATGGCAACTCAAATACTGGATTGGTCGTTAGATATTGGATGGGATAAAGAATACGGCGGGATATATTATTTCAGAGACGTGAAGGGCTTTCCCTGTGAGCAGTATGAGCATGATATGAAACTTTGGTGGCCGCACAATGAAGCGATTTACGCGACATTACTTGCATATCATCTGACTGGCAATATAGAGTATGAACAATGGCACAAGAAAATACATGATTGGGCTTATGCTCATTTTCCAGACCGCAAAAACGGCGGCTGGTTTGGGTATATTCATAGAGACGGTTCACTTTCATCTACACTTAAGGGCAATATGTGGCAGGGTCCGTTCCATTTGTCTCGAATGCAGTTATACTGCTGGAAACTGCTTGAGGAAATGACAGAGTCAGCAAAAAATTAATTTGGTCAAAAAACATGCAGCTTAAATTGAGTGATAAAAACATTGTTGTGACTTCAAGAGAACTGGTGTTGCAGGCTATCAATCATCAGGAGCCACAGCGTATTCCTTTTACTCTTTATGTTGCAAAGCCGCTTTATAACAAGCTCGTAAATATATTGGGGGCTCGTGAACAATGGCCATGTCCCGCAGATGATACTATCAGGATTCTTTGGCCGGTTGAAATCGTAGACATTTCCCCGGAGATATTCAAAGATAGATTTGGCGGCCAGTGGCAAAGAGAGCACGGTGGATATACTTTTATCAACCCACCGCTTAAAGAGCCGGATGCAAGTAAAATACCGCGGATTGAACTTGTACCCCAATCTGACATCGAGTTGATTCTCAAAACACGAGAGCTAAATCCTGACTGTTTCATATACTATCAGTTTTCGGGCACTTTCGGCGAGCGGCTTTGGTGTCTTAGGGGCCTGGAACAGACACTGATGGATTATCTTGCAGAGCCTGGTTTTGTTCATAAGGCATTGGATATCCTAATGGAAATGCATATAGAAGCATTGGATAAGATATTATCATTGCCGATTGATGGAGTAACTTTTGGCGATGATTTTGGATCGCAGAGAGGCCTGATGATAAGTCGGCGTATTTTTTTAGATTTTTTCAAACCACGGCTTGCAAAGATATACGAAAAAGTTCGCCTGGCAGGCAAAATTGTTATGCATCACTCATGCGGTGATAATACTGAAATAATGGCCGACTTTATTGATATGGGCTTACAGGTTTTTCATCCTCTTCAGCCCGAAGCGATGGATATTTGTTCTGCCAAGCGTGAATTCGGTAAATATTTAACTTTTCGAGGTGGTATTGGAACACAGGGCGACATTGTTTTTGGCACGCCACGGCAGGCTCGTGAAGAAATAAGCCGTGCAGTAAAGATTCTCAGCAAAGGAGGAGGTTATCTTATGGAAACAGCCAAACCATTGCCGGAAGAAACGCCTATCGAAAATGTTAATGCGGTAATTGATGAAATGACCAGAGTTGCACACTACCAATTTTAAAATGAGCATGATAAAACTTATTAAGTTAGTTTTTCGGAGTAATTTGTAATGCATAATGAAATAGTCAAGATGTTTGACCTGTCAGGCAAGGTTGCCCTTATTGTCGGCGGAGCAAAAAATCTTGGATTTGATGCGGCATCGGTTCTATGTGCTGCAGGATGTGATATTGCTATAACGTCGCGGAATTTGTCGAATGCGCAGCAGGCCGCACAGAAATTGCAGGATACATACAAGGTACAGGCGTTGCCGCTGGAACTTGACCATACTAACTTTGAGCAGGTCTGCGTGGTGGTTAAAAAAGTCCACAGTTGGAAAGGACATATTGATATTCTTGTTAATAATGCAGGCGGTGGTTCAGGAAATGGGGTGTGCCGATTATTTGACCGTTCTCCTGACGACATTAAAAAGCTTGTGGACGTAAATTTAACTGGTGTTATTTATTGCTGCCGTGAGGTTGGCAAAATTATGGCTGAACAGGGATATGGGAAAATTATAAATATTTCATCCGTTGCCGCCTTGGTTGGCCGAGACCGCCAAATGTATGAACGCAATGGCATGGCCGGCCAGCCTGTCGATTATGCTGCCGCCAAAGCGGGTATTATTGGTTTGACTATGGATTTGGCCGGATTTCTGTCGCCGATGGGAGTATATGTTAACGCAATTTCTCCCGGCGGTTTTGAGCGAGGTCAGCCGGAAGGTTTTGTCAAAGACTATAGTAATACTACCCCTCTTAGACGAATGGGGCGAGATGGAATCGATTTGAATGGCGCGATATTATTTCTTGCTTCGCCCGCTTCAGATTATGTTACCGGACATAATCTTGTGGTTGATGGTGGTTTTTCTATATCGAAATAAAAATAGTGTGCCAGATATTTTAAAATGATTCTTGCAGCGATAATTTTGGATTGGAGTTTTGTTTGAGTAATCATATTGACCATGAATTAATAGAAAATCTGCCGCACCTGAAGCCCTATTATGATGATAAAAGACTTTTTCGTAAAAATGTATTCTGGATTATTGTCAGCAATGCTCTTTTTACTTTTGGATTTGGTGCTACCGCCAGTTTGTTGGCCATGCACATGGCCAACGCAAAACTTGGTGCTTCTGAAATATCGAGTATTTTCGCTATTGCAGGTTGGCTTGGGATACCAACAATACTGTATGTCTCTAATCTGACAGATAAATGGCAGTGGAAGTGCGGCAGGCGGCTGCCCTTTGTTGTGATAGCAGTAGTAACATCTGTAGTTGCCTTAGTCCTTTTTCCATATTCAACCACATTTTTTACCTGTCTTATACTTTATCTTATGTTTAATTTGGCCGCACTGACTCGTTCCTCAACTTATCCGCTTCTGAACAATGATATTTCCAAGAAAAAATACTGGGGACGCATCACGGGCATAAATGACCTGCTTATAGGAAGTGTTGGCGGATGGCTTAGCATCATTATCCTGCTGCCTCTGGTGAACTCTCACAGCGAAAAGACGGCCTTTTGGTTTAGTGCTTCAATAATAAGTGTCGCAACGATTCTTTTGTTTGTTTTTATTAAAGAACCGCCCATTCAGACCGAGGAAAAGCCTAATTTTAATCCGGTATCTGTTATATGGGGCACGCTGAAATTTGGTTTTTCAGACATGAAAAACGTACCACTGTTCCTCGCGTATGCTCTTTGTATGAACGCCGGCATTCCTGGGACGTTTATTGCGTTGCAGGCCAAGGTGAATCTGCATATGACCGAAGGGCAGGTGGGTACACATATATTGCAGTATGGGCTGCTCATGATGGTGGCCACGTCATTTTTTATAGGCTGGTCTGTCGATAAGCTCGGAACAGTCAAGTCGTTGGTAATTGCATATATCGGTGTTATTGCAGCAGCATCTTTGGGTATAAACCCGACTGCCAGTGCAGAATTTATTTCCCAATGGATTGGCTGCAGGGTTGCTCCGGTGTACACACTCGCTGGAGCGTATCTGATAGGGATAACTTCTTACAGTCTTATGGGTACTGCAGCAAGTATTTTTGTTATGGCCAGCGTTCAGCGGGAACAATTCGCCAGATTCTGCGCATGCAGTGGGTCTGTTAATTTGTTCACACAGTCCTTTGTGATGCTTTTTATAGGATTTCTTGTCTCACATGTTTTTGGAGGTAACTATGGTTTTGCTTTTCTGGCATCAGCAGTGCTGGGATTGATGGGCAGCATTTTGTTCTTTGTCGTTAATAGACACCGATTGCATTCAGCGGGCGGGACGAAGAATCAAACGCAGATTTCAGAATAAGAATGGAGCTTTATCAGAATGAATAATCAAAAAAGAATCGCAGTTGTAGGTATGGGGTCCATCGGCCAGCGTCATGTAAGGTTGTTAAAAGAGCAAAAGAATATTAGAATAGAATTGGTTGATACCAATCAAGATGTTCTTGCTGCGGCTCAGAAAAAACTTGGTCCCTTGCCCTCACATAAAACATTTGAAGAAATGCTGAAAACCAGACCTGATATTGTTTTGATTGCTACGCCTCATTGCTTACATGCGTATCAGACAATTCAATCGCTCTATGCCGGTTCGCATGTTTTTTGCGAGAAACCAATGAGTGATAATTTGGCGGACGCAATAAACATGAAAGATGCTGCAGAATCTTCCGGTAAGGTCTTGAATATTGGATTTCAGTTACATTTTCATCCTGGGTTACTGATGCTCAAGAAACTTATCGGGCAGGGAATTTTAGGCACAATTTTGTATGCTTATGCCAAAGTCGGCACATATATTACACTTGTGAATTCAGTTTCAGGTTATCAGTCCAATCAGGAAGGGGCATTGTTTTATGATTACACACATCAACCAGATATTTTGTTTTGGCTTTTGAATGAGAAACCCAAAGCAGTATATGCTTCAGCATTACAGGGTGGGGCTTTTGATTTTTCATCAAACCCAAATTTGGCTGTAATTAACTGTGAATATGAGACACCATTGGTTTCAAGTATTCATCTGAATTATGTCCAAATGCCGGAGAGGCATGAATATGAAATAGTCGGAGATAAGGGATGGGCGGTGCTTGATGCGAATATGGGTGTATTGCGCACAGGAATTCGGGAGAATTCGTCAACACAAATTGAATCTTTCAATTTAGACCGGGACGAAATGTACAGAGCCGAGCACAAGGCGTTTTTACAGGCAGTCGAGAAGAAAGTATCGCCTGAAAGCCCGGCAAAGGATGGCTTAATATCAATGGCAGTATGTGATGCTGCAATGAAATCCTGGAAATCAAAAAGTCGGGTTTCGATTAATTTATATTAAAGAGTCGTCCCTGAAAAATAATTTAACATTTTTACAAATAAGGACTTGCAAATTTAAATGCTCGCGCTAAATTGCAGGATAATTCCTGTATTTATCAAATTACTTGCAAAACACG
>Ga0209211_10002928_pt1 | contig 28624 bp, 30 predicted proteins | sample RifGroA2_FD_183992 | JGI IMG/M metagenome (GOLD analysis project Ga0209211, IMG submission 183992) | Groundwater microbial communities from Rifle, Colorado, USA - Groundwater A2 (SPAdes) (version 2) | ecosystem: Environmental > Aquatic > Deep subsurface > Groundwater | place: Rifle, Colorado...
TCCGGGCGGCGCAGAACAACCGCATGCAGACCACCGTCAACATCGCGCTGGGCGCTTCGCTCGCCACCGTGCTGCTCACGCTGCCGGTGATCGAGACCATCGCGCTGTTCACCGGCGAGCGCATCGATATGGCGCTCACGCCGGTTCAGGCGGGCATGCTGCTGCTGACTTTCCTCGCCGTGATGAACAACCTGCACGACGGCGAGACCAACGCGATAGAAGGCATCAGCCACTTCGCGCTGTTCGCCGCGTTCGTCGCGCTGGTGATGATGGGGCTGGTCTGATGACTACGCTGGAAACCTGGGAGCTGCTCAGTTACGTCGTGACCGTCATCGGCCTGCCGCTGGCAATTTCCGTATTCGTCTTCGAACAGCGCAAGGAGCGCAACAACGAAGAAGAGGAGGTCTATCAACTGCTCTCCGACAACTATCAGGCATTCCTCAAAATCGCGCTGGAGAACCCCGATCTGCGCCTGTTCGCCAACGAGGAAACGCCCGCCCTCTCCGCCGAACAGCGCGAGCGCATGTTCATCATCTTCAGCATGCTGATCTCGTTGTTCGAGCGCGCCTACCTGTTGCTCTATGAAGATAGCATGACGGAAAAACAGTCAAGACGCTGGCGCTCCTGGGAGGACTACATGGGAGAGTGGTGCAACCGCGCCGATTTCCGCGCCGCATTGCCAACCTTGTTGCGCGGCGAAGACCCCGAGTTCTCGGACTACATACAAAAACTCGCGGCCAGCACCCCGGTTGCGTAAAACCAAAGTGAGACTTTAAAAATTCAGAGTTCGCGCAAATGCAGCAGCTAGAACAAATGGTGTGCTAAAGATTTCCTTTAATTAAATTTACCGGACAGTAGTGATACCAGATAATGAAATGGTCCATCGAACATAAGGCACTTACCGGCTTTGCCGTGGCGCTGGCTATTATTGCCGCCATCGGCTGGCTTGCCTATCAGTCAGCCGTAAGCTTCATGCACGCCTCCACTCAGGCCACTCACAGCCAGGAAACCATCACCGCCCTGGAAGAAATCTTCTCCCTGACGAACCAGGCGGAAACCCGGCAGCGCATCTATCTGATCAGCGGCGATGAACGCCATCTTGCCCCGAGGCGTGTCTACATCGACCGCATACGCATCCTGCGCGGCAAGGTGCACGATGCCACCGCCGGCAATCCCGGCCAGCAGGCATTGCTGCGCCGGTTGGGCGAGCATATCGACGCGCGTCTCGCGCTGCTGGATGGGGTGTTGAAGGTGCGGCGCGAGCAGGGCTTCGAGCAGGCACGCCTCAAGCTGATGGCCGGCAACGGTGAGCGGGAAATGGATGCCATCCATGAAACTGTGGAGCAGTTGCAGAAAGAAGAAACTACCCGTTTGCAGCAGTTGGCCGATATTTCCAGTGCGAATGCCGACCGGATGCTTGTCATCTTTATTGTGGCCCTGGTTTCTGTAGCCATTTTTTTCGGTGTGCTGTTTCTGTTCATCGTTCGCGAAATGGCCGAACGCAAACAGGCCGAGGAACAGCGTGCGCTCTTGGTGCATGAGCTGGAGCACGCCAACGAGGAACTCAAGAATTTCGGTTATGTGGTGTCCCACGACCTCAAGGCCCCGTTGCGGGCCATTGGCTCGTTGGCGGACTGGATTTCCACGGATTACGCGGACAAGTTCGACGACGAAGGCAAGGAGCATATGCGCCTGTTGATTGGTCGGGTGCGCCGCATGGACGGCCTGATCGACGGCATTTTGCAATATTCGCGGGTGGGCCGGGTGAAAGAAACGATCATCGCGGTGGAGCTCGACCGGCTGGTGCGGGAAGTGATCGACCTGCTCGCCCCGCCAAAAAATATTACCGTCAGCATCGTGAATCCCTTGCCGACCGTCATGACCGAGCCGACCCGCATCCAGCAGGTGTTCCAGAACCTGCTCTCCAACGCCATCAAATACATGGATAAACCCGAGGGCACGATTCGCATTGCCTGCGTCGCCGAAGGCAGACAATGGAAATTCAGCATCACCGACAACGGCCCTGGCATTGCTCAGCAATATTTTGATAAAATTTTTCAATTGTTCCAGACACTCGCCCCGCGCGACCGTGTGGAAAGCACCGGCGTCGGCTTGGCGCTGGTAAAGAAAATCGTGGAAATGTACGGCGGGCGCATCTGGCTCGAATCCACAGTCGGCCGGGGAAGCACCTTTTTCTTCACCCTGCCGCGCACCGTTGCAAGCGCAGGCTCAACCAAAGGAACACAAGCATGAAAATCACCGACACTCCCATCCTCCTGGTGGAAGTCGATCAAGTGGACGTCATGCGCTTTACCGACGCCTATTGGACCATCAGCGAGATGCCGTAATGACCAAACCCCAAGTGACCAAACCCCAAGTGATCAAATCACAGATACGCGTTCTCGTCGTCGAGGATGACCTGGTGGATCGCATGGCTTGCCGCCGTGCGCTAGCGCAGAACCCGGACTACGAATTCGTGCTGACCGAAGCCGAAACCGGCCGCGAGGGGTTGCGGCTCGCCCATGCGCAAAAGCCGGACTGCGTGCTGCTCGACTATCATTTGCCGGATCTGAATGGGCTGGAGTTTCTGGCCGAGCTCAGAAACGATCTGGGCGAGATTCCGGTGCCGGTCATGATGCTGACCGGCGCCGACACCGCGTCGGTCGCGGTCGAGGCCATGAAGCGCGGCGCGCAGGACTACCTGGTCAAGGATGTGAACCGCCAATATCTTGAACTGCTGCCCGCTGTCATCCAGCGCGTGCTGCGCGAGCGGCGCACGCTGATCGAAAAAAAACAGGCGGAAGCCGAACTGTGGCAACACCGCTGGCGTCTTGAGGAACTGGTAGCAAAGCGCACCGATGAACTTGCCGAGGCGAATAAACATCTGCGCCAGGATGTTGCTGAACGCGAGCTTATTCAAGCAGAACTGACACTCGCCAAGGCTGCAGCAGAAAAAGCCAATCTTGCGAAATCGAATTTTATTTCCAGAATGAGCCATGAATTGCGCACCCCGCTCAATGCCATTCTTGGATTTGCCCAGTTGCTGGAGGCCGGCTCTCCTGCGCCAACGCCCACTCAGATGGCAAGGCTCAAAGAGATTCTCCATGGAGGATGGTATCTGCTGGAACTGATCAACGAACTCCTCGATCTCGCGTTGATCGAGTCCGGCAAGCTTTCGCTGTCGCGAGAACCTGTGTCGCTGATCGATGTTATGCGCGAATGTCAGGCCATGATCGAACCGCAGGCGCAGAAACACGGCATCCAGATAAATTTTCTCCCCTTCGAACACACCTGGTTTGCCCATGCCGATCGAACCCGGGTAAAGCAGGTTCTGATCAACCTGCTTTCCAATGCGATCAAATACAACCGCGAGCATGGTACGGTCGAAGTCAGATGCACCATGAGCACCCCGGAACGCATACGCATCAGCATCAAAGACAGCGGTGCGGGATTGCCTCTGGAAAAGCTGGCGCAGCTCTTTCAGCCGTTCAATCGTCTCGGACAGGAGACCGGCAGCGAGGAAGGGACGGGCATCGGCCTGGTGGTCACCAAGCAACTGGTCGAACTGATGGGCGGCACAATCGGCGTGGAAAGCATCGTCGGGGCGGGCAGCGAATTCTGGATCGAACTGGTCTCGGCTACTATGCCCCAACTTGCAACGAGAGGATGCAAATCTCAAGAGCTTGCCCCGAAAATTTATGTCGGCATGCAGCAGCACACCCTGCTTTATTTTGAAGACAACCCGGCCAATTTGTTACTGGTCAAGGAGCTCATTGAGGAGGATCGTCCCGATATGCGCTTGCTGATCGCGGATAACGGCAAACTCGGTATCGAACTGGCACGCACCCATCTGCCCGATGTGATTCTGATGGATATCAACTTGCCTGATATCAACGGTATCGACGCTATGGAGATACTCCTTAAAGACCCGCTGACGGCGCATATTCCTGTCGTTGCCCTGAGTGCCAATGCCATGCCTCATAATGTCTTGCAAGGGGTGGAAGCAGGGTTTTTCCGCTATATCTGCAAGCCCTTCGAACTCAATGAATTCATGTGTGCAATCGATGAGGCACTGGAATTTCGAAACAGCAGATTAGCCAGCACGAATAAAACAGCAGGAATTGAGGGCTGATTGCTCCAGTATTTTTAACGCCAACATAAGGAACACAAGCATGAAAATCACCAACAAGCCCATCCTCCTGGTGGAAGACGATCAAGTGGACGTCATGACGGTCAAGCGCGCCCTGAAAGAGATCCACGTCACCAACCCGGTGGTGAATCTGGAAAATGGAGAGGAAGCCCTGAAATACCTGCGCGACCCTAAAAGCGCGAAGCCTTGCATTATCCTGCTTGACCTCAACATGCCGATCATGAACGGCATCGAGTTTCTGCAGGTAGTAAAGCACGACGCCCTGCTCAAGCGCACCCCGGTGGTGGTGCTGACCACGTCCGAGGAGCAACAGGACAAAATAAACAGCTTCGACCTCGGGGTGGCCGGCTATATGGCCAAGCCGGTGGATTACCGGCAGTTCGTCGAAGTCATGCGCTCCATCGACGCCTACTGGACGGTCAGCGAATTGCCGCAATGACCAAACCGCAGATACGCGTACTCCTCGTCGAGGACGACCTGGTGGACCGCATGGCCTGCCGCCGTGCGCTGGCGCAGAACCCGGACTACGAATTCGTGCTGTCCGAAGCCGAAACCGGGCGGGAGGGGCTGCAACTCGCCCATGCGCAAAAGCCGGACTGCGTGCTGCTCGACTACCACTTGCCGGACATGAATGGCCTGGAGTTTCTGGCCGAGCTGAGCGACGAGCTGGGCGAGATTCCCGTGCCGGTCATGATGCTGACCGGCGCCGACAACGCGTCGGTCGCGGTCGAGGCCATGAAGCGCGGCGCGCAGGACTACCTGGTCAAGGATGTGAACCGCCAGTATCTGGAACTGCTGCCCGCTGTCATTCAGCGCGTGCTGCGCGAGCGGCGCACGCTGATCGAAAAAAAACAGGCGGAAGAAAATCTGGTCCAGGCCGAAGCGAAGTACCGTTTCCTGGTGGAGCAGATACCCGCAATCACTTACACCGCAGCGCTGGATGCGTCGGGTACGCTGCTGTATATCAGTCCGCAGGTCCGCCAGCTCGGTTTTTCACCCGAGGAATGGCTGGCCGATCCGGAAGGATTGCTCAAGCAGGTTCACCCGGAAGACCGAACGCACGTGCGCGCGGAGATCGCGCGCGGCTGCGAGAGCGGCGAGCCCCTGCGCTGCGAATACCGAGTGCTTACCCGTGTCGGCGAGGTGCGCTGGTTCTTGAACGAGGCGAGCCTGGTACGCCACGCATCGGGCGAGCCGTTGTTCCTGCAGGGCGTTCTGGTCGATATCACCGAGGACAAGAAGGTCGAAGCGGAACTGCATCTGCATCGCCGCCGACTCGAGGAGCTGGTGGTCAATCGCACGATGCAGTTCGAGAAGCAAACCGCGATGCTCGAATCGGCCAACGCCAATCTCACCAGCAGGCTTGGCGCATGCACACAAGCCGGGAGCGCGCTCAAGAAATTCGCCGATCAGCTCGCGGACCTTTACCACAACGCCCCCTGCAGTTATTACTCGCTTGACCCGGATGGTGTGTTTATCCAAATCAACGACACAGGACTCAAGTGGCTTGATCGCACACGCGAAGAAGTCGTGGGCAAGATGAGGCTCACCGACCTGCTCACGCCTGTGAGCGGCAAGACTTTCCTGGAAAGTTACTCACGCTTCAAGGGATGCGGCCAGCTGCGTGATCTCCAGCTCGAAATCGCGCGCGCGGATGGCGCAATTCTATCCGTGCTGTTGAACGCCACCGCAGTCAAGGATGCCGCCGGTCGCTTCGTGATGTTCGACATCACCGGCCGCAAGCCCGCCGAGCAGGTACTGTGAATGTGCGGCGGATCGTTCCCGCTACTGGATTTGGTGTCGTGATTAAGGGAGGACTACATGGGCGAATGGTGCAACCGTGCCGACTTCCACTCTTTATTGCCCACCCTGCTGCGCGGCGAAGACCCCGATTTCAGACTACATACAAAAGCTCGCAGCCAGCGGGCAGAATGCGTAGCCTGTATCCGCCATGACCTCCCTCTCTTTGTTGCTTTGGATCGTGTCGGGAATCGCGCTGCAACTGGCGATCTTTCTTGGCATCAGCTTCTGGCGCCATTGGCTGAATTATCATGCATTACGCAGCCGCGCGGCGGGGTTGGATTTGCCGGTGATGCAGGATATATCGAGTGGCGAGGAAGCGGCTGTCGTTGCCGCCTGGCCGGGCTGCCGGACGTTCAGGGTCGACCGCAGGGTCGTCGAGGATGCCGCGCAATCGGTCTGCTCGTTTTACCTGATGCCGGAAGACGGGCAACCGCTGCCGCCATTCAAACCGGGGCAGTTCCTGACCTTTCGCCCCGACATACCGGCGGCAATTCGCAGCGAGTTGCGGTAACAGGAAGTCAGCAGCTCCGGCTCGCCGTGCGCGCCGCCGCGCCACACCGGGCCGACCGTATGGATCACGAATTTCGCCGGCAGGCGATAGCCTTTGGTGAGCTTCGCTTCACCTGTCTTGCAGCCGCCCAGCAGCGAGGAGTTGGCGGCATTGACGATCGCATCGACCCGGAGCGTGGTGATGTCGCCTTGTATGGTGCGAAGTATGGATGGCATGAGTAACTCCAATTGCTTTTCAAAACACCAACAGTTTCCGGAAATGCCCTTGAATATGAAATATGTAATAGTCTTGATCTGACAGGCAGTGTCTGGAATCAACTTTCAATTCTGGTTAAGCTGCGGTCGCGAGCATCCGCTTCCCAGCAAACAATCTTACAACATGAAGTTCGTCTGTGTGCCAAAACCGGAAGTTGACCGCCACTGGCTATTTGTTAGCAACCCCATAAGGTCACATGTCCGGTGGCAACATGCTGGCGCGCAGATTCGCAATGTTTTTGCTGGTCATCAAAGAAAATATCCGCATCGAAGCTTCACTCTAGTCCTTGCCACTAGGTAATAAAGGCTCGTCGATGTGGATATTGTTGCTTGTCGCGTTGCTGACCCGTGTGCACACCTTGCCGTTCAACCAGATTGCCGCAACAATTCCCACTGGCCCGCCTATCAAGAATGCTGCCATTTCTACCGTGGATGCGCTTGGCCCTAAGCGCAGCACCAGCAGGTTCATGGCTCCGATAAAGATGCCAGTCATGAATGCCGCCCGATAGCGGCGGTAGTGGACATTGTGCTGCTGGAATCCCAACGCGAAGACGATGAAAAATGAGCCTATGAATAGTAGAAATGCGTTCATGCTAATTTTGCTCCGGAATTTGCATTCATCAAAATTCTAAAAATCCTCACAACTCCCGCCCACAATGTAGTAAAAAACTTCTGATGTTCAGGTTGAACCGCCCGGAAGAAGCGCAGCGAGCTTTCTGCCTCCCCAAGACTTGTCCCATTTGCCGGTTTCCAAATCAAGGCAGTATTGCTGGCGGATAACCACGTCGATCCACACTGTTCCTATGCGCAAACAATCACGGAGTGGAACGCTGGGCTGTTCCACCCCATAGCTATGGTCATAGAGGTCATGAAACAAATGGCAGTGAGGCTCTGCGGCAAGTTGTTCCGTTTCGCTGTTACAAGACTCGCGAAAATCGACAATATTTTCGCCAGCAGCCTTGTCACCTATATAAGCTGCGGAGTTGCTTCTTGTGGCCAATATGTTGTCGCTGTCCTCGCTCGCTTCCGGGTCATCATCGCGCAATATAAAGTCGATCTCTGCGTCGATTTCAAAATCAGCCATTAGGTCATCCGGGTTTTTAATCTTATCTATCAGACCGGGCTTGAGTTCATGCACAGCGTTGTGTATCAAAGATTCGATCCCACCCAGGTGGCGGTTCAGCTTCATCAGCCGTTCGACTTCGCTATCAGTGAACCGGCCTGGATTTTTCTGATCGTGCGAGTTGCCGGAAAAGCGATCAGTAAGCCTTTCCAAAAAACAGGTGTACTTATTGGCATGCAAGTTCAATCTGTGTATTTCCTTGACCAAATCGCCAAGGAGCTCGCGTTCTATAGGCGATAGCATGATGAAATTCCTTCATTGAAAGATAGGGTAGTCATTACAACCCAGTTGCACGACAAAATGAGACGTGTTTGTTATGCTCAAAAATCGCCAATATAAATTTCAAGTGGTATTTCATCGCCGATTCCCAAGACATTTTTTAGATGTTGAATCTTTTTAGTGTCTTTAGCGTATTCATCTGCATCCCACTTTGCATCATATGAATATTCAATCATCAAGCCAGATGGCTGAGTCTTATCTTGATAAGTTCTAAAATATCCGCACGGAAAGGTATCTGCTTCGAGCCCAGAAAATTCTGGAAATAATTGCTGCATTCGCCACCAGCCATCTCGAAGGCTAAGGAAATGCTCGCCAGGTTCCATGTCTACAAAAGTTCCCTTGGAATAAGCATCCAGCATCAATACGCCTTTAGGAGTGTCCCACCATCGGGCTGTTTGAATGAAGCCACTACAAAAGTTACTATGCAATTTTTGTAAGTGACAGGCTGGAGATGTGAGTAAATTGGCTGACTCAACTCGTTTGAGCCAATCATCAAAAGGCCATATTTCGAGCCTCCAAAAAGAATTCCCATCCCATGCGGCGCTGAATGTATTGATGTCAGATGGGTTTAGATCGGCAGTTATATAACAGGGGCCTCCTTCTATCCATCCGCTGTAATCAGATGGGCCAATAACGCTTCTGGAAACGTGAGGGAGGTTATCGGCAAACCAGGCATGCAACTTTTTTTGTGCCGCCAGATATTCATTTTTCGAATACGTTTGTTCTTCATTTGCGACGCGAATAAGATGCAAATCGCGCTTCTGAATTCGAAACCAATCTTCGGGGGTGCTAATTAGATATGGCATGGTAATTATCCTCTTGCGTTGAAATAGAGCACGGTAGCTTTATTTTTACCGTGCTGATCCTGCTGCAAATAGGATGTTACTCAGTGGCAAGTCAGAATATGTCGCGCGTCAACAATGTCCAGCATTGCTTTGCTGGTCAAAATTGTGGTCATATTTATCTGATATTCGTTCTGAAGCCCACCCAATAGGGTGCAGGCTCGAACGGGATGGTGTGTCTGTCAGCGACCGACCAATATGCTTATCAGCATCCTGTCATCAATAACAGCAGCATCACTGACGATTGTTAGCGGATCACCTGTTAGCAACAACACTCCGTCAATAAGTTCGTCAAGATAGGCGAGGCGCATGGTTTCGGTTTTATTAAACAACATTCCAAATACGCTCTTCGCTTGTTTTGCGTCCAGACGTTCAAGAATGCCAGGCAGAATATCCTGCGGGAGTTTACCGACGCCAAATTCAAGAACGAATTCAGAACTCTTAGACATTGCAGCAATAGCCTTGGTCGTTAATTGCGGTGCGTTCATCATAGTAGAAAACATCGGCAGTGCAGTTTTTCCAAGTTTGCATGCTCTGTATTCCTTTGTGTTGTGAGCCAATGTCCTTGGCTCAAGGTGTTGCGTGTTAATTGTATCAGCGACCGCAGCAGTCGCTGAGGCGCAAAGCAGAATATTAAACCCCCGACGGCTTGCGTCCTATTTTGTCGCACCAGCATTTCATAATGCGTTCACTGTTGAATATTGATTAACGCACAGGAGCGCACGATGAACACCCTTCCAGGTTTTTTGCAGCCCAATTCGAAGCATCGCTCAACCGCAATTCTGAAGGAGGCGATGGAGTCCTATCGCCCACTGTTGGCAACGTGGCTGATCGAGCTGACGCTTTCTCTGGGCTGGTACAAGAAAAATAATGCCCGCCGTTGCACCTCCATCATGGAGGATGAAGGGTTCTCGGCAGTAACGGATATTTTTGCAGCGACAAACCACGATCACAAACTTGTCGAAACATTGACCATCAACGGGAAAGCCATTAAGCACACCGATGCCGCTTGTGCGCGGATACTCAAATCGCAACTTGGCAAGTTTCAGAAACAGCCTTTGCGTGATGATCTGTCGTTGCTAACCAACATCGAAACCATCGGAAGGGTGCTTGGCCTGAGCGATTCGGAAAAGGCTATTCTATTTTTTGTGGCTGCACTGGAAATATTCGCATCGTTCAAGAATGCCATTTCTTCCATGAACCACAAGACTTCGCTCAAAACGTTGGGCAACATCATCGCCTACTTATCAGGTCAGTCCGAAACCGAGATCATTGCAGGGCTGTGCGAAGATTCAACGCTGGTTGCTTCCGGAATTGTTCAAGTCGATCACGATGCCAGCGACTTGGAGAACAAGCTTACGCTGTTGAGCGGCTTGGGCAGCCTGCTTGTTCAGACGCATTGGAACGAAGAAGCCTTGGTTGGCATGTTCCTGAAGAAAGCCGGAGCGCCAAACCTGGATTTGCAAAGCTTCCCGCATCTCGCGCAGGATACTCATGCGCTCAAGTCCTATTTGGGTAATGCGCTGAAGGCGCGTGAGCCAGGAGCCAATATCCTGATTTATGGCATACCCGGAACCGGCAAGACCGAGTTTGTAAAAGCGCTGGCTGGCGAATTGGGCACAAACCTCTTTGAAATCTCATTTTCCGATGATGAGGGCGAACCCATTACCGGGGGCGCCAGATTGCGCGCCTACAACTTGTGCCAACGATTGCTGGCACACAAGGAAAATGCACTGCTGATGTTCGACGAGATCGAAGACGTATTTCCGAGCCGGGGTGGTTTTCTGTCACTGTTTGATTCGAAGAAAAAAGGAGGGGATAGCACATCCGGGAAGGCGTGGATCAACCGCACTTTGGAGCGCAATAGCACCCCAGCCATCTGGGTTACCAACAATGCCAATATTGATCCTGCCTATTTGCGCAGATTCGATTATTCCATTCGCTTCCCCGTGCCACCGCAGCAGGTGCGCATGGCGATTGCGCGGCATCACTTGGGGCAATTCAATCCGACGGAAGCGTGGCTGGCGCAGATTGCCGCCAACGAGCAGATGACACCGGCCCAATACGAACGCGCCGCCAAGGTGGCGCGTGTCAGCAGCGGCAAAGATACAGAGCGCGCGCGTGCGCTGGTCGAGCAAACGCTGGATCGCAGCGCAATCTTGTTGGGGCAAAAACGCACTCCTGCGCGCAACACACTGCATACCGGCTATGACCTGAGGTTCGTCAACACCAATATGGCGATGCCAGCCATTCTTGAAGGCTTGAAGAAAAGACGGCAGGGTACATTCTGCTTCTATGGCCCGGCTGGAACGGGCAAGAGCGAACTGGCGCGATATATCGCCGACGAGTTGGGCATGCCGTGCATTGTGCGTCGCGCATCTGACATTCTCAGTATGTGGGTGGGCGGTTCTGAAAAGAACATCGCCGAGATGTTTGCCGAGGCACGCCAGCAGGAAGCCGTACTGGTGCTGGATGAAGCGGACAGTTTTCTTGCCGACCGCAGGGATGCGCATCAAAGCTGGGAGGTGACGCAAGTCAATGAGTTGCTCACCCAGATGGAAGCCTTCAATGGTATTTTCGTCTGCACCACCAACCTGATGGAAAAGCTCGACCAGGCCAGCTTGCGTCGTTTCGCATTCAAGGTGAAATTCGATTACCTCACTGCCGATCAATGCTGGGAAATGTTTGTGCAGGAACATACCCGTCTGGGTGGAATTGATGGTGGTGCTGCTGATTGGGAAGTGCAGGTGCGCGGCCTGACCAAACTGACGCCGGGTGATTTCTCGGTGGCGGCGCGCCAGTTTTCCATACTGGATGTGCCTGCCACAGCAGGAGAACTGTATCGACAATTGCTGGAGGAATGCAAGGTCAAAGGTGGGGCAACAGGAAAAATCGGATTCATCATCTGAGCGAGGAGTAAAGAAATGGTAAAGAGAACTCCCAAAGCCGCAATCAAAGATATCCCAACTGCGGGCTTGCTCCCCATTTCCACCGTCACATCACAATTGATGGAGGATGTTCAGTGCATCTACGGAGGAAAGTATGCCTCCGTAGATGCTGTGCAAAGTTATCCGCAAAATATTGTGCTCGAAGCCAATTTGGCCGGACCAAAAAACGGGGAGCTTGTTGTCATCGCCACCAGAAGCAAGCAACTGCGCGAAGAATTATTACTTCGCCTTGCTTATCGCACCGCAATAGCAAACAAGAAAAACGTTGCCGTTTATTCCGCAAACGAATTCTTTGTTCAGTTTGCCCGCAAGCTGGTCGGTGCCATGTCCGGTATTCCACCGGATGTTAACATCCATGATGGCAATTTGAATGAAGCAGAATTTGGGCGATTGGTATCTGAGTTGACCAAATTAAATGCCGCAAAAATATTCATGTATCCAATTCAAACGATTCATTTTGGTTGGCTACGCGTTACCGCGCACAAATTGATTAAATCCACATGCGACATTGGATTAGTGCTGGTTGATGGAGTGCAGTGTTTGCTTGATGACCAGCGCCATTGCATCAGCACAGCTCAAGGCTTGAGCGGATTGAAAGGACTTGTCGAAGAGCTGAGCGTCACGGTCATCGCTCTTTATCAGCTCAATCCCTCTGTCAAAGATCATCCCTCAACGCTCACTCGAGAAGAGCTGGCCGAGATTGAAAAGCTTTCAGCGAGTACAGATGGTTTTGTGCTGATGAGCGGCACACCAGAAGAACTCGTCTTCATGCCGCCCAAGATACCCAATGCAAAGCCAATCGCATGGTTGGAGCAGATAACCAATAACATTACTGGGAGACGAAGTTATGCCTATGCTGATTGAATACCTTGATGCCATCGCACGCAAAAAGGGACGTGATGTTTTATTTCTGGATTTTCCGCAGAAAGAAACAGAAGACCCATATGATTTGTTTGATGTGGATTGGGACAACGTAGCGATACGCCAGCAAGTGATTGCGTGGTTAAACAAAAACCAAATTGAGTGGCAAATGTGTGGATATGTTGCCAACGAAAATTCAATGGTGGATGGGTATCACGGTCGGATATATATCGACGTGCCTTTTGATACAGAAGACCCCACCTATCAAAAGCTATCCGACTATCTTGAAACACCAGAAGGCGAAATGAAACTTGCAGGAGTCAAGTTCTGCTACCTCCCACTGGAAAAGGCCATGAAAAATGCTCACCATGACGAGCCTGGTTTTTGGGAGAAGTGGGCGGAAAACTTTTGAAGAGAACTTGAAGTTGCCTCAAAGCCAGATACTCGAATACTACTAGGAAAGTCCGTGTCCATAAAACGTCTTCCGCGCCCCCGAATACAGCGTGCTTTTGTGCTCTGGTTCAACGAGAACCGCACCCGTTTCGAGGTTCCCATACGCCTGACGAAAATCACCGCCAAGGGTGTGGAACTTCATTTTCATAATTACCCGGATTGCCTTACCGTTTGGCTTTCGAGTGATGCACTCAGCGTCAATGTGGAATGGCAAGGGGATTGGTGGGACAGGTTGGTCGACCTGGATGCGTACCTGTACCACACACATGGGGGCTACAGATGCAGGTTTTGTGTGGTTGATAACGGTGAGTCTGCCGTGCTTTTTCCAAGCCGCGAGGCGCTATGGCAGGATCATCTTTTCGCCCCTTTTCTAAAATGGGTCAATGAGAAATTCGCTCCCGCACGCTGGCTAATGGTATCGAGTACCAGCGATAGAGGAGCAACATGGGCGAAGCTGATTCGGGACAAAAGTGAATTATCGGAACCGGATCGCACGCTGCTCCTCATGCAGCAACTCAAGCGCCTAGATGGGCAACCTGCCTATGTTGGCGGCACGGAAGGTGTCACGAATTGGCTGGTTTCGTTAAAACCAGGATCCTGTTGTTCGTTGGATAGAATTCATTCAGCATGAGTAAAAAGCCTGAGGCGACTAGCAAATTTCTGAGTTACGTTTTACGTCACAATCCTGAGGCTATCGGCCTGCCACTTGACCCGGAAGGCTGGGCCGAAATTGATCGACTAGTCAGGCTTGCCCACAAGCATGGAACGAAACTATCGCGGGAATTGCTTCTCGAAATCGTCGCCACGAGCGGCAAGAAACGGTTTGCACTTAGCGTGGATGGCTTAAGAATCCGGGCAAATCATGGCCATTCGATTCAGGTCAATCTCAACCTGCAACCGCAGACACCACCGCAAACCCTGTTTCATGGGACAGCTACGCGTTTCGCTTCATCAATTCGGGCGCAAGGGCTTGTCGCTGGCTCAAGACAATACGTGCATTTGTCTGCCGACAAGGCAACCGCGCTCCAGGTTGGCAAACGCTACGGCAAACCGCTCTTGCTGGAAGTGGAAGCTCTCGCTATGAGCCGCAGCGGGCATGAGTTCTTCATGTCGGCGAATGGCATCTGGCTCACGCGTACCGTTCCAACAACTTACCTGCGTTTCCCTGATGAGCTGGAACACGGTGGCAATGCATCGTTGAGTGGTGCCTAAAATGAATACACAAAGGAGGAGCAAATTATGCCAGTCATGCAAACCCTGAACGAGCAACGAGTGCCGGTCAAAATCTGGACTAACGACATCGACGACAAAGCCAAAATACAGCTATCCAACGTCGCCTCGTTGCCCTTCATTCATCATCACGTTGCGGCCATGCCGGACGTGCATGTCGGCAGGGGCGCGACCATCGGCTCGGTGATTGCCACCCACAAAGCCATCATTCCGGCGGCGGTGGGCGTGGATATTGGCTGCGGCATGTTGGCCTGCCAGCTCTCGCTGACCGCCAACGACATCGACGAGAAATCGTTGCAAAAAGTGTTCCACCAGATCAGCCGCGATATTCCTGTCGGGCGCAATCAGCATAACGATGACCGCGCCCTGATCAATGCTGCAAAACCTTTCGAGGCGCAACTGACAGCCATGACGCACAAGCATCCAGAGTTGCTCAAGTCTTTTGGCAGATTCAGCAACTGGGTGAGCCAGATGGGTACGTTAGGCGGCGGCAACCACTTCATCGAAATCTGCCTGGATGAAAACAATCAAGTCTGGGTCATGCTGCATTCCGGCAGTCGCGGCATTGGCAACGGGATTGCCGATTACTTCATTCAACTGGCCCGCAAGGATATGGAACGCCTGATGACTAACCTGCCGGATCGTGACTTGGCTTACTTCACCGAAGGCACGGAATACTTCGATGATTATGTCGAGGCCGTGCATTGGGCACAGGAATACGCCTACCAGAATCGTCAGTCCATGCTTGATCTGATTCTGGCCGGTATGCGGCGGCTGCTTCCCGAATTTACCGTTCTCAACGAAGTGGTGAACTGCCACCACAACTATGTCGCCATCGAGCAGCACTACGGCGAAAACGTCTATGTCACGCGCAAGGGAGCGATACGGGCACGCGAAGGCGATCTTGGCATCATCCCCGGCAGCATGGGCGCACGCAGTTTTATCGTGCGCGGCAAGGGTAACCCGGAAAGTTTCACTTCCTGTGCGCACGGTGCAGGTCGGCGTATGAGCCGCACCGCAGCGGAACAGCAATTCACCCAAGACGACCTAATCAAACAAACGGAAGGGGTGATTTGCCGCAAGGACAAGCGCGTGATTGATGAAATACCCGGTGCCTACAAGGACATTGATACGGTGATGGAAAATCAATCCGACTTGGTGGAGGTGTTGCATACCTTGAAGCAGGTCGTATGCGTGAAGGGGTAGAGTTAAAAATGGAGGCTAATATGACCCAGCCCTCGAAGAGATTGCGCAATATGGATTATGCCTATGGGCCCGTCAAAGAGCTTCGCCACGTAGCGCTGGTTCGGGACGTACAAACCACACTGAATAGGTGGAGGCATTCCGCAACTTTTCGGAAAAGTAAATCCATTCACGTTATGGGCTTGCTTATAGGGGATTTGGCAATGAGTTTTTACGCGAAACCCCGGTATACGGATAGAGTAGAAGTCCTGTACCCCGAACCGTCTTCAATTCCAGGTGGGGTTGTCGGATTCACAAGGCACCATAAAGGTGTCCTCCAGGATGACGCATCCGAAATTGAAGTTTGGACTCTTACACCCGATGCTCTTCACATACCAGAGGCTATAGCGCAGAGAATTTTCCATTCTGCCTATGACGTACGCGATGGGCTAATGGTTGCTTCTCTTGAGGGGATGATCGTGTTGAAGTTATACGCCAGCGACAACCGAAGATTTCAATATCAAGCTCTAGGTGATATCGGCAGCATGTTGGAAAACAATCCGCAGATAACCGCAGCTTCCTTTGACGGATGGTCTCTATCCGAATTCCATCTGGATAAGCTGAAAGACTCTATTCGCAGGGCAGGCCACTTGGACCAGACGACGCTCACCAAAAGTATCGGCTTGCCATCAAGTTAAGGTCATACGTTCACATTTTCGCCTAATGGAATTGATGCCTGTTGCAAAGTAGCAGAGGCTATAATCGGCGAGGCTATTCACTTGGCTGAATATGACGAGTGGTAGCCGCTCGACCTCTGGTCAAAAAATGTCGTTGGCGACGGCTGACACAAAGCGAATTTTTACTACCGCTGGACAAATTTCGGGAGATTCACAAATGAGTATTATGATGCGATTCTTTGATAATTTCGAAAAGCAGGAAACACAGAAAACACAGGAAACACAGAAAAACAAACAAAAGTTTTCTTTAGCAAACGAGGAGCTGTTCAAAGAGCACATGCCTAAGATATTAGAGTCATGGGGTGCATACTTAAAAGCTTATGCCGACAAATCAAAAACCATTTTCTCTACCAAAGAGCCAGAGCTTCCATGGCTAAAATTTGATGAGCCAACTTGGGTAAGCTCACTTGCAATAGCTATCGCAAAAAATCATATGGATGCAATTTTGGTAGAGGAGCTGCCGGTTAGAAAACGTTCAAGTCTCGGGAATGCGGATATGTGGTGTTGTTTAAACCCAACTGAGGAAAACAACAGGTTCAGTTTTTATTTAGAGGCTAAATCTTCTTCTTGGGCGCGGAGGCAACTTTTCAAGCACCGAAATAACCCAAACGAAATTGAACTGCTACGAATTAGGCAGCTAAAGGAAGTGCATAATCAAATTGCCAATGATGAAAAAAAGGATACCCTGCTCAGCAGGGTATTTAGGGACTATCAGAAATCTGCGGGGAAGCTGGGTACTCAACGTAATTACACGACAACATCGCCTCATAAAAAAGAAAGCGGACGGGAGCATGATCACGTATTTTTAACTATGATTATCAAGCCTGTTTTATGGGATGAAGAGTGTTTATGGGATACGGAGCAGGAAAATAAGGTGAAGTTTTCAGCTTTGTTTGAAAAAGAAATAAGACCGCATATCAAAAGAAATGAGTCAGGAAACATTAAACCGTCAACAAGGAATTTCTATAATTACCCAAGTGCAGGAATCATAATGCGGGACAAGAAGGGATTCGGTTTTATTGCTCTCGTCTTGATGCTAGGCGAAGCGAAGCAAGATAATAGATAAGTGCGGCTTATCATGTCTCACCTGATACGTTTCTATCTTCCTGCAATTTACAAATCACACAGCAAAGTTTCAATTGAGGGTGCAACAAATTGCGCAGCAATGGGTTGCGCTTAATGACGGCATGAAACAATCTCACCAGGTCATCTTTGAGAGTGCATGCCGATTCGTGGCCGCGAGTTTCTATCACTTCAGTCAAATAGCCGGTGATATCGAATTGCTCACCCACCATCCAGCGCAGGACTGTTCGCGCTTCGCAAACCCTGCGGAAATATTTTAGGCGGGCGTGACACATTTGCTCTGATTCGGCGGATATCAGGCAGCAGTTATCTAAGTTGGGGAGCGGCGGCAACGCCCGACGCAGTCTTTCTACACTCCTGTTTCTTTGAAGTGATTGTTTTTTCGGTGATCGGCCTTCTGTTTCCATATTCTCCTCTGCGACGGCTTGTTGGCAGAGGGGTATTTTCTGCGGCGCGGCGACAAAACAAGTCGCGATCAATATGCCATGGTGTTTATGTGGGTGGAGTATCAGGAAGCGACCTCACGGGGCACAAGTATTCCAATGCGTATTTCACCTGCCAACATACGCTCGTTGTTTATGGTGCCAAGCACAGCATTGGCGTCACGCCCCACATAGCCCGCAATGCTGTTTTGCAATACCTCTAAATCGTGCAAGCGCAAAAAAGATTGGTTGAAGGTAAGCATGACCAGCAATTTATCTGCCTCACGAATGGATGCTGGTGCAGCAAGCATCGCCTGCCGAACCGCATCTTGCATGGAGCTACTTCCTGAGCTCGAGCCGGACAAATAGGTAACATGATGGGCCTCTGCCAGAACATAGCGCAGGTCATCAAGCTCAATGCTGATCATCTCCCCTTGATTGAGGATGCCGTAAATTTCCTGAAGACAAATCGCCGGGCAGGCTGCGAGTATCGCTAGGCCGTCGATGTGCTCTAGCGTATGCCAGTCCGGCTTGTCGGCGATACATGCAGCAGAAAGCGGTTTGGCAAACGTGAGGCCGGTCGCCATAGTGTTGAGGCCGAGTGCGCTACAGGTGGTTAGGAATGCCCTGCGATCCATGTTATTTGCCCCTCATGCTGGTGAAATAGGCAAACAACGGCGAAACGTGGCGAGGGTGAGTTTTCATGCACTTTCTCCGAAAGGGTTTGGTGTTAATTCGAAGGTTAGCGCCTCATGCGTCAATATAGGTCGCGATCCGTTATCAGCAACTCTAAACCCGGCAGTTGGCAGGTGCTCCACCCTTCGATGCGCCCGCCACATAGGCTACTCCGGGCGGAACGGGCTACCCACCAATTTGTTGAGCGCTACAAAGAAATCTGATTTGATTCAGCACGGCGTATTCTGACGCACCCAGCGACTACACTCATTACAGTTGCAATTGGCAACTTTTTACACAGGAGCTGCGGTTATGAAAATCACACTGTCTATTGATTCCAAGGAATCCATCGAAATCGGCCATTCGGATTTGGCATCTATTGTTGGTTGGCTGGATGACGATGTGCGTTACGCACTTTTCTTTTCCAGGTTAGCGAATCATCCAGCCAGTGAGGTGCGCAGCGCGGTTGCTGGCAAAACCACTTTGCAGATGGATGCATTGGACGTGTTGGCGAATGATGCGAGCATTGAAGTGGTTCGTCAGGTCGCGAATAATGAGCGGGCGCTTATGTTGTTCGAACTCTCTGCGATTCAGGAGATGATCCGCCGAGATGTAAGCGTGGCCGCCGATATTGCTGACAATCTGTACATGGTGCGCAATGATGTGCGCGAGGGTGTTATTCAAACTTTGTTGCAACATGCTGATCCCAAAGTGGTGGAAACGGCAGAAAGTTTTGAGTTCGAGCAGGAGTAACGCTGCGCAGTGAGTGGGTAGGCTATTGGAGGTCTACCCAGAACAAATCGAGTTGATACAACATTGGAGCCGTGGTCATGCAAGAAACGAATATGGTTAAAGAAGTTGAACAGCACAGCACGGATCGGCAGTCAGCTCCCAAGCTGATTGTTGCCATCGCTTCTCGCGCCTTGTTCGATCTGGACGAAAGTCACCAGGTATTCGAGGAGCAGGGCGCTGAGGCTTATGCGCGATACCAGATCGAGCATGAAGAAATGCCGCTCTCGCCGGGGGTGGCGTTTCCCCTGGTGTGCAAGTTGTTGGCATTGAATAAAGACGGGTTGCGTCGTGTGGAAGTCACGCTGATCTCGCGCAACAGTGCAGATACCGGTTTGCGCATCTTCAATTCGATTCGGCATCATGGCTTGGATATTACCCGTGCCGCCTTTACCCGTGGCGAATCGCCTTATCGTTATATCGAGGCGTTTGGCGCACATCTGTTTCTTTCCGCCAGTCAGGAGGATGTGCGAAAAGCGCTCGATGCGGGCATTGCTGCCGCGACGATCATGCCTTCCGCTTCAGATACTGATGTGAACGGCCAGCTTCGCATTGCCTTTGACGGAGACGCGGTGCTGTTTTCCGATGAGGCCGAGCGGGTGTTTGCCGAATCCGGTCTGGAGGCCTTTAATCGCAATGAGATTGAAGCGAAAGATCGGCCCTTGCCAGGTGGCCCGTTCAAGCCTTTTCTTGCGGCGCTGCACAACATCCAGTCCGAATTCGATCCTGAAAATTCACCTATCCGAACTGCGCTGGTGACTGCACGCGGCGCTCCGGCACACGAGCGGGTGATTCGCACATTGCGCAGTTGGGGTATTCGCATTGACGAAGCGTTGTTCCTGGGCGGAATGGATAAAGGCGTTTTCCTCAAGAGCTTCGGAGCCGACATCTTCTTTGACGATCAGCGCAAGCATTGCGAGTCCGCCGCAGGGTATGTGGCAACCGGACATGTGCCGTATGGGGTGAAAAATTCGTAGCGCGGCGCATTGGTGTTCAATTTTTTATAAATATGCATCACTTAATTGGAGAAAATAATGCCCTCAGAATTCAGTTTCACGCCCCCATTAAATAACAGTTATGTATTTGATAATTTTGTGACTGGTAAGGCAAATCAATTTGCACATGCTGCCGCAGTTCAAGTGGCTAATTCCATTGGCATAACTTGCAGCCCTTTATTTATTTATGGGGGTACTGGGGTGGGAAAGACGCACTTAATTCAAGCAATTGGTAACCAATATAAAAGTGAAAACAAGCAGGCGAAAATTCACTTCGTTAACGCAGCAAACTATGTGTCCGATGTTGTTCATGCTTATAACAATGATCGTCTTGATGAATTTAATCAGTATTACGATTCACTTGATTTGCTTTTAATCGACGATATTGAGCGCATTGCTGGTAAATCAATAACCATGAGAGAGCTTGACCGCACGTTTAACTCGTTAATGGATACGAAAAAGCAAATCGTCATTACTTGCGACACATTCACGGAAGATCTTTCCGGTATTGATTCTCGTCTCATCTCTCGTTTTAGCTGTGGCCTGTCTGTTGCTATTGAACCACCCTGCCTAGAAATGCGCGTGGCCATCTTGTTACAGAAAGCCATTACTTCGAAAAACTCCATCGGCGAAGACGTTGCTTATTTTGTTGCTGAGCATGTACGTTCAGATATACGCAAATTAGTGGGCGCACTCAACAGAATCGAGGCTTATGCTCGATTCCACAAGCGGTTAATCACTGTCGATTTAGCCAAGGAATCTATTGCAGAATTTTGTGATGAGGCTGAATGCATGCTGTGAAGCGCCAACAGAAAATTCCACGCCATGAACGCGGATAACACAAAAAAGTTGCTTGCCGCCTATCCGTTGCTCTATCGCAACTTGAGGGATAGTCAGTTTGAATGCGGAGATGGATGGTTCGACTTGGTGTGGAAGTTGTCCGCAGAGATCGAATCGGCTGCGCACTTTGAGGGCATCATGGCAGCACCAGCGACATGGCCATCAATTTCGGTGCTCAAGGAGAAATTCGGTGAGCTGCGGGTGTCGTTTTCGTTCTCGGTCAAAGTCAGTGAGGAAATTCGCGCCTTGGCTTTCAAGGCCAGTATGCGTTCGACCTGGGTTTGCGAGAAGTGCGGCTTGCCGAGGGAGAGTAAGGTATTGCTGCGATTGGCAGAAACCGAATAGCGTTATACCCAGAAGCACTGTTCTAAGATGTTCCAGGCGTAATCCAATGATTGATAATGCCGCTTGCGTCTCATTATGACGCGGTGGTCAGGATAATGTAGCGAGTGAACCGAAGAATTAATTTGGATTAAATTGCTATGGATAATTTTGAAGAGCTGGATCGCTTGGTCGAGTCGTGTGGCCATCAAACTGGAAATTCAGCGTGGCCTGTGTACTCCTTCAAGGATGGCAAAATCATTATTATCGAGGCGGAGGTAACACTGGTGGCTGGCGCCTGGCCAAACCCAATGGCCTGGTATAGGACATCCGGCAAATTATGGCGCCAAACATGGAAATGGGCGAACAGATTGATAGTGCCGAACCTCACCCCTCCGTACTGCATTAACAAAGCGGCGGCCATAGATGCGCCTCAAGTGGCAGCAATCGCAAGTAGCAAGACCAATGTAGATTGGATCAGCTGGTTTGCTCAAAGGCAGAATGCCTTGCGTGCCTATGCCAGAACTTTTCCTGAAGAGGTGCTTTCCCTGGCGTTGAGTTACTCAAATGGTCAGTGGCACATGATGTGTTTTATGGCGAGCTGCCAGGGTGCGATTGATCTTGTACGGAGTAGTCCCGCGCTTGCTTACTGTTTGGTAAACCACAAGTTACTTATGCAAAGCGGATCGGGCAGTGATCCGGTGTTAGAAGCACAATCCTGGGCCTATAAAAAGCAGGACGAGATTCTTGACTGGCTGGGTTTTCCATCCACTGAGTTAGCGCAAAGAATTATGCAGAAGATTATTCCCATAGATGTGTCAGTCGTTGGGATGCGTAAATTACGCAAAGCGATGAAGAATAAAAATATTGCCAGCTCACTGAGCCGTCTGACGCGAATCAATAAGCCTGTGTTGTGTATGGTTAATGAGCCAGCAACACTGAGCAGCATTACTCATACAGTATTCAATGAGATCGCCATGCAGGATGATTCTCGCATTGCGAACCGCATAAGCTATATCCGGGAAGTTGAAGGTAAATTTAATCTCGAACCCAAAATATTTAACCAGCTTCATGATATTTATTCTGCTGAATCTCGATTGTTTTCACTGGAGCACGAGCTTGAAATACTTGGATTAAACACCGACGAAACAGAGCTAGATATTATGAAAATGGAGCGACTCTTGAATTTGGAGCCGCATAAACCGTTTAATGGTATTGAAGAAATAGTGCGATACCACAATCATCTGGTCGCATTATTACCGGATGAGTCGCTTGGCTTTGTCAGTGTGCCGGAAACTTTTCCAAGCCCTCCGTATGTTGGAACGAAAGCAATAATTCCAATTAGAACAATTTATGAATTATTAAAAGAAGATGATGAAACAATTCATGGTGCGGCAGCCGCACTGTATCCGATGGCTAGAGGTTCAATGTACGTTTACCGTGTTGTCAGGCCCGTGAGGGCAACACTTTATATCAGCAAGAACCACTTAGGCTCTTGGGAATGTGATCGGATGAAAGGCGTGGGAAGAATTTCCTTTGGTATCGACAGCGCAAGAGATGTATTCGCTATTCTGACAAATAGTCAGCAGAACAACCACTAGGCTGAATACTCATGCGGCAGATAGTCATCAGTTTGGGTAATTTTGGCGGTATAGAAGAGGTCGCCGCTATAGCAATTGAGAATGGTCAATTGACAGAAAATACTTTTAAAGCGCATTTGCATTTTGATCAAGTCGGATTCCACTTCGCAGATATTTTAGATGATCTATTCGTGTTTATATCCAATGCAGAGCTGATAGTAGATAGACGCTGTATTTACAATTCGCTTGCGATGCAGCATGGGCTCACGGAAGATAGATTGCGAGAGCATTGCCAGCGTATGCAGTACATCAACGATTATTTTCGCCCGCATTTTAGGCATGACGGGTGGGGAGGACGCACTAATGCAACCGGGTTGTGCCACCATTTCAATCTTTCGGCTATCAGGAAAGTGTATGGGGATTCGGCCCTTTCGGATGCCATGATAATGGGGGTTTCTTACCTGATTATGACTGGCACGCGATGACGTATTCGCGGCACATTATGTCGCGCCACTCTGCTATGCTTCATCTGCTTACTACACAAAAGGATCAAACATGGCTGGTCACGGACTCTCGAAATCACGCATTACGGCATGGCGGCAATGTCCAAAACGCTTGTGGCTGCAAATTCACCGCCGCGAATTGTTGAAAGAGTCGGATCAGGTAAAGCGGCTATATCAAATCGGAAACGAGGTGGGCGAGATCGCACAACAGCTTTGCCCGGATGGCATTCTCATCGAAGATCAGAAAAATCTATCTGCTGCCATTGCCGCCACCAAAGCGGCGCTGGATGCTTATCCAGATCGCCCCATATTTGAAGCGACGTTTCAGCATGAAGGCTTGCTGGTGCGTGCCGATGTGTTGTTACCCACACGCAATGGCTACCGTATGACGGAGGTGAAATCCAGCACCGAGGTAAAGCCATATCATGTCGACGACTGCGCGGTGCAAGCGTGGGTGTTGAAACAGAACAGAATCCGGCTCGCGTCAGTCGAGCTGGCGCATATCGATAAGTCATTCGTCTATCAGGGAGACGGCAATTATCACGGGCTGTTCAAGTCTGCACGATTGGATTCAGAAGTGAAGGAATTGCTGGATCAGGTTCCACTATGGGTTAGCGGCGCTCGCTCGACGTTGGCAGGAGATGAACCTTGCATCGAGCCGGGCGCGCAGTGTGATGATCCTTTCGATTGCCCGTTCAAAGCACATTGCATGAAAAATATGGTGATACCGAAAGAACTAGAATATCCGCTGGATGTGCTTTATCGCATGAGCAGCAAGCAAAAAGATGAATTGCGTGCATTGGGGCATCACGATGCCAGGCACGTTCCTGCGGAATATTTGAACGATAAGCAGGCCATGATTCAACGGGCAAGCAAGACTGGCAAGTCTAAATTTGATAAGCGTGCCGCCAAGCAGGAAATGGCTGCGCTGCCTTATCCCCGCTATTACCTGGACTTTGAGACGATTGCACCGATTGTTCCGTGCTGGGAGGGTACCAGTCCACTTTCCCCGCAGGTTCCATTTCAATGGTCTTGCCATATTGAATATGCACCGGGGCAACTCCGCCACGAGATGTTTCTGGACGTGAGCGGCGATGATCCTCGCCGGGGATGCGCCGAGTCACTTATCAATGCACTCGCGAATGAAGGGCCTGTGTTGGTCTATTCCGCACAATTTGAGAAGGGGCGTATCGCTGAATTGGCGCAAAGGTTTCATGATCTGGCGCCAGCGTTGCTCAGCATCAATGACCGCGTGGTGGATTTGCTGCCGATGGCACGTCAGCACTATTACCATCCGGCGATGAAAGGCTCGTGGTCTATCAAAGCGGTATTGCCGACGATTGCGCCAGATTTAGGATATGACCAAATGGAGGTAGGCAATGGCGGTGATGCGCAGAATGCCTATAGCGAGATTGTTCAGCCCGAAATAACGGAAGAACGTAAACAGCAGTTGACCGAAGGTCTGCGCGAGTATTGTGCTCTGGATACCTTGGCGATGGTGAGGCTGGCATGGTTCTTTGAAGGCAACACCCGTTTTCGTGAATAACGAACTGCATGATAAAACGCGCCGATTTACATAAATCACAAGGAGTCTGAAATGCCAGCTAACAGCAAGCAATCCGCAATGCTGCGCCTATGGGAGATGCTGAAGCTACTACCTTCGCGCGGGCCAGGAAAGACAGCTCTTGAGATAACCAAAGCTTTGAACGATGCCGGGTTCCGCATTACCAAGCGCCAGGTGGAGCGCGATTTGAAGGAGCTGATGGAAGCATTCCCGTTGGATTGCAACAGCACCAGCCCCCCTTATGGTTGGAAGTGGGTAAACGGGGCTTCTACGGATTTACCTGGGTTGACCGTGGCTGAGGCGATTTCGCTGCGGATGGTCGAGGATACCTTGAAGCCGTTATTGCCTGTTTCAGTTATTCAGGCACTGGAGCCGCGCTTTCGCCAGGCCGAAAACAGGCTCATCTTGTTGAGCAAGGAAAATCGCAAGGCACAATGGGTCAACAAGGTACGGACAGTTTCCCCGGCCTTCCCGCTCATTCCTCCGGCAATCGATTCCGCAGTCCTTGAATTGGTGCAGGATGCGCTGCTGGCCGATGAGCAGATTGAGGTCGGATACCGTGGGATGGGGTCTGAGGAAGTCAAACTCATGCGGTTACATCCGCTGGGCATGGTGAGTCGGGGCCCTGTAACCTATTTGGTAGCTACAACCTTCGACTACGCCGATGTGCGTCTTTACGCGGTGCATCGCATGGCAAGCGCCACGCGCACCGGCGAGCCGATAAAGCGCCCGGCTGACTTTGATCTGGATGCTTACATTCAGGCAGGTGGATTGCATTTTGGCAACGGCAAGACAATACGCCTCAGCGCATGGGTGTCGGAAGGATTGGCGCGTATTTTGGAAGAAACACCGATGTCGGAAGACCAGTCTCTCAAACTTGATGGTGATGAAATAAAGCTGACGGCCACAGTGATGGATTCGTGGCAACTGACTTGGTGGTTAATGTCACAAGGGGATAGCATTGAAGTGGTTTCACCTGTCGCGCTACGCAGAAAAACAGCGGAGAAGCTGGCTGATGCAGCTGCTCAATATGAAAGCGGAAGTGCATGAGTAAAACGGATTTCCAGCGATGTGCCGAGCTGATTTCTTCCGCCACGGGGCTGCTGGTGACAGCCGGTGCAGGAATGGGCGTGGATTCCGGCCTGCCGGACTTCAGGGGTGATAAAGGGTTGTGGAATCACTACCCAGCACTTGGAAAGCAAAAGATGGGTTTTGCAGATATTGCCTGTCCTGCAACCTTTGACGAAAACCCAAAATTGGCCTGGGGGTTTTATGGACATCGCCTGAGACTATATCGCGAAACGATTCCCCATCAAGGGTTTGAGATATTGCGCGAGATTGGCGAAAAAATGCCGGACGGCATGTTTGTGTTCACCAGCAATGTGGATGGCCAGTTCCAGAAGGCGGGGTTCGATCCATACAAGATTTGTGAAGTTCACGGCTCCATCCATTTTATGCAGTGCATGGTGAACTGCATTGACGATATATGGAAGGCAGACAATTTTCAGCCAAAAACTGATGACGAAAACTGCTTGCTTCTTTCCCCGATGCCTCGCTGCCCCGGATGTGGTGGGATCGCGCGCCCGAATATTCTGATGTTCAACGACTGGAATTGGAACGACCGGCGCATGGTGCGGCAGCGGCAAGGGTTGGAAGATTGGCTGAAAAAGGTCGAGCGGCCATTGGTAATTGAGCTGGGCGCAGGATCAGCCATTCCGAGCGCGCGTTCAATGGGCTCGCGAACCAAGGCACCGATGATACGCATCAATCCGAGGGAGCCTGATGTCAGCCGAACAGATAGTGTCGGATTAGCGATGACCGCGCTGGAAGGGGTGCTGGGAATACGGCAGGCATTGTTGAATGCCATGATTATTGCGCCATGAAAAACCGATAAACTTTCTGGTGTGGATCGCATGAAATTATATTTGGATGACGAGCGAACCGCACCTGATGGATGGGTGCAGGTACGCTGGCCAGATGAGGCCATTAAGCTGTTACAGATGGGTGAAGTTACCAATCTTTCACTTGATCACGACCTGGGAGACGATCAAAGAGGTACTGGGTATGACGTTTTGCTTTGGATTGAGCAGGAAGTGGCCTCATGCCAGTTCACGCCACCAGCGAAGATTGAGGTGCACTCGGCCAATCCACCAGCACGCAAACGAATGCAGGCTGCAATTGAGTCGATCTTTAGAATGTATTCCACCCGAGATACAGTATGGCGCGGCTGGTGAACGACCGCTTTGTGAAAAATTGAATATCTCTTATGTGTCGGCTGCCGCACGTCACGAAGTGCTGCTTTTGAACAGCGTAACTCCAAATTATTCAAGGGTGATTGAGCAAAATTGGATGATGCTGTGACCAAGCCGTTTGCGCCAGATCAAGCCTGAACTACTACACCTTATACGATTTGAATTAAACGCCTTGTTTTGTGACACCACGGGCGGCATTCGAATGCCGCGTATTTTTGATTGCCTGCTATAGTAAACACCCCACGCTTTATTTGAGGCAGACATGGCAGTCGAAACCGAACTCAAATTGCGCATTGCCCCGGAGCAGCTTGCCAGGCTGAAGCGGCATCCGTTGCTCAAAAAACATCAAGTCACTCGCCCCGCCACGCGCCGCCTGCACAACATTTACTACGACACGCCGAAACTCGAATTGCACAAATCCGCAATGGCGCTGCGCCTGCGCCGCGCCGGGCGGCAATGGCTGCAAACCCTGAAGGGCGGCGGCTCGGTCAAGGCCGGGATGCACCAGCGCAACGAATGGGAGGTGCCGGTGAGCCGTGCGGCGCTGGATTTTTCTCAGTTTGAAAAAGCGGGGCTGCAAACGGCGGAGTGGAAAGAGCATTTGCCGTTGCGGCTACGCAAAAAATTGCAGCCGGTTTTCGTCACCGATTTTTCCCGCACCAGCCGCATGCTGGAATGGGATGGTGCGCAAATCGAATTGTGCATGGATCACGGCGAGGTGCGCACCGAGCAGCGCAGCACACCGATCTGCGAACTGGAACTGGAGCTGAAATCCGGCGAGCCGCAGCAATTGTTCGAGCTGGCGCTGGCGCTGCTGGAAATCGTGCCGCTCGAATTGGAGCCGGTCAGCAAGGCGGAGCATGGTTACCGGCTGTTGACGGGATATGCCGACAGGCCGGTGAAGGGCGTCGTGCCGGACATCGCCAAAAACGCCACGCTGGCGGAGGCGCTGCAAACGCTGATCTGGTCATGCCTGCTGCATTTGCAGAGCAACTTGCGCGGGGCGATGACCAGCGACGATGCGGAATATCTCCATCAGATGCGGGTGGCCCTGCGGCGTTTGCGCGTGGTGTTGCGCATGGCCGGGAAATTTCGCGCCGATGAATCGTTGAGCGCATTGAGCGGGGACATTGCGGCGCTGTGCGTCGCGCTGGGGCGCATCCGCGAATGGGACGTGTTCATCGCCGAGACGGTGCAGCCGATGTGCGCGCGGATGGCCGGCCATGC
>Ga0209211_10002936_pt1 | contig 28601 bp, 26 predicted proteins | sample RifGroA2_FD_183992 | JGI IMG/M metagenome (GOLD analysis project Ga0209211, IMG submission 183992) | Groundwater microbial communities from Rifle, Colorado, USA - Groundwater A2 (SPAdes) (version 2) | ecosystem: Environmental > Aquatic > Deep subsurface > Groundwater | place: Rifle, Colorado...
TTTTGCGCGGCGGTAATTGCCATTGGTTTTACTCTCCTAAAAAAAGTGCGGCATTCTACCCTTTAACGGGCCTGTTACTCAACCCCAATATTTAAACCGGGGACGGTTTGCGCGGCCTGTTTGGCCACGCTGGACAACAATCGATCCGGTGCAAGCCGGCGACCTTGCAACAACCCCAGGCCAACAAAGCCCTGCGGCCCATACAGGGCGATCTTTCCGTCCGGCAAGCCTGCGTCCAGCCCAAGCCGTTGCCCCTGTGCCAGACGTTTGATCTGCACCTCGTCCAGCTGCAATTTCGGCATGTCCGGCATCAGGCAATCGACCGGCAGCACGCGAGCCTCGCGTTGCTCCATGCTCATCGCCTCCAGCTGCGCCATATCACAGGCGTCGCTCAGGTCGAAATGGGCGATGGCAGTGCGCCGCAATGCCGTCAGGTGCGCGCCGCAGCCCAGCACCGCGCCGATATCTTCGCCCAGCGTGCGTACATAGGTGCCCTTGCTGCAGCGCACCGTGATGTCGAGTTCCAGACCCTCGAAACGCTCCTGATGCAACTCATGGATCACCACGTCGCGCAACTCGCGCTCTATCGTCTCGCCCTTGCGTATGTATTCATACAGCGGCTTGCCCTGGTGCTTCAGCGCGCTGTGCATCGGCGGCAACTGCTTGATCGGCCCGCGGAACTTCGCCAGCACAATATCGACGTCCGCCTGCGTGACCGAAACCGGCGACTCGCTGACAATCTCGCCTTCCGCATCGCCGGTGGTCGTAACCTGGCCCAGACGCAAGGTCGCGCGATAAGTCTTGTCTGCATCCAGCAGCGCGGTGGAATATTTAGTCGCCTCGCCGAAACATATCGGCAGCAGGCCCGTGGCGAGCGGATCGAGCGTGCCGGTGTGGCCAGCCTTCTCCGCCTGAAACAGGCGGCGGACTTTCTGTAATGCGGTGTTGGAGCTCAGCTCCAGCGATTTGTCGAACAGCAGCACGCCGTCCAGCGAGCGGTAAGTCCGGGCCATGATGAATTACTGCTTGTCGTCCGGTTGCTTGTCGTCCGGATGCTGGTCGGCCATCTGCTGATCACTGGCTACCGCCTGATCGATGAGTTGCGACAAGTGACTGCCGCGCTCGACGGAAGCGTCGTAGACGAAATGCAGCTGAGGCATGATGCGCAGCTTCAGACTGCGTGCAAGCTGGCTGCGCAGAAAACCGCCTGCGCGCTCCAACCCTTGCTGCGCTTCCTCATTCTTGCCGTCCAGACGGGTGAAGAAAATCTTGGCATGCGAATAGTCGTTGGCAACCTCGACGCCGGTGATGGTCACCAACCGCACGCGCGGATCGCTGATCTCGAGTCGCACCAACTCGGCCAGCTCGCGCTGGATCTGTTGGGCGACTCTATCTGTTCTGGCAAAGTTCGCCATCAGAGCGCGCGCGCGACCTCGACGATTTCATACACTTCGAGCTTGTCGCCGACGATGAGGTCGTTAAAGCCCTTCAGCGACAGACCGCACTCGAAGCCGAACTTGACTTCCTTGACGTCGTCCTTGAAGCGCTTCAGCGAATCCAGTTCGCCGTCGTGGATCACCACGTCGTTGCGCAGCACACGCACCTTCGCGCCGCGCTTGACGATGCCTTCCAGCACGTAACAGCCCGCGATCGTACCGACCTTGGATACGGTGAAGACCTGGCGGATCTCGACCATGCCGAGAATGCTTTCCCTCTTCTCCGGCGCCAGCATGCCGGACAGCGCAGCCTTGATCTCGTCGACCATCGCATAGATGATGTTGTAGTAGCGGATGTCCACGCCGGCAGATTCTGCGAGCTTGCGGGCTGCGGCATCTGCTCTTGTGTTGAAGCCGATCACGATAGCCTTCGACGCCAGCGCCAGATTGACGTCGGACTCGGAAATCGCACCGACACCGCCGTGGATCAGATTGACCTTCACCTCATTGGTGGAAAGCTTCTGCAACGATTGCGCGATCGCTTCGGCAGAACCCTGCACGTCGGACTTGACGATCAGCGACAAGGTGCGAACTTCGCCCTCTGCCATTTGCTCGAACATGCTTTCCAGCTTGGCAGCCTGCTGCTTCGCCAGCTTCACGCCACGGTATTTACCCTGACGGAACAACGCGATCTCGCGAGCACGGCGCTCGTCCGCCATCACCATCATTTCTTCGCCGGCGGCGGGCACTTCGGACAAACCCTGAATCTCGACCGGAATCGACGGACCAGCCTCGGCTATCGCCTTACCGCCTTCGTCCAGCATTGCACGGACACGACCGAACACCGAGCCCACCAGCACCGAGTCGCCGCGGCGCAAGGTGCCGGATTGAACAAGTACGGTAGCTACCGGGCCCTTGCCCTTGTCCAGACGCGCTTCGATCACCAGGCCCTTGGCATGGGTCGTACGCGCCGCCTTCAACTCCAGCACTTCGGCTTGCAACAGCACGCTCTCGAGCAACTGGTCGATGCCTTGGCCGGACTTGGAAGAGACTTCGACGAACATCGTGTCGCCACCCCAGTCTTCCGGCACTACACCTTCAGCAACCAGCTCCTGCTTGACGCGTTCGCTGTTGGCATCGGGCTTGTCGATCTTGGTCACTGCCACCACGATAGGCACATTGCCAGCTCGGGCATGCGCGATAGCTTCCTTGGTCTGCGGCATCACGCCGTCGTCGGCAGCCACCACCAGAATCACGATATCGGTCGCCTTCGCACCACGTGCACGCATCGCGGTAAACGCTTCGTGGCCCGGGGTATCGAGGAAAGTCACCATGCCACGCGGCGTATCGACGTGATATGCGCCGATGTGCTGCGTGATGCCGCCCGCTTCGCCTGAGGCGACGCGAGAACGGCGAACGTAGTCCAGCAGCGAGGTCTTGCCGTGGTCGACGTGACCCATCACGGTGACGACTGGTGCACGAGGCTCCAGCACTGCATCGTGACTGACTTCGGAATCCAGCAGGTATGCATCCGGATCATCGACCTTGGCTGCCTTGGCGACGTGCCCCATCTCTTCGACCACAATCATCGCGGTCTCCTGATCGAGCACTTGATTGATGGTGACCATCGAACCCATCTTCATCAGGGCCTTGATGATCTCGGCTGCCTTGATCGCCATCTTCTGCGCCAGTTCGCCGACGGTGATGGTTTCGGGAATCGCCACTTCGCGCACGATAGGCTCGGTCGGCAGCATGAAGGACTCGCCAGCCGCAGCCGGCGCAGACTTGCCATGATGACGATCACCACGCTTGCCGCCGCGCAACGGCGCGGACCATGCGCCGGGACGCCCGCCCGCATCGGACTTGGCTGGCGGACGCTTGTGCGAACCCGGCTCTTCGCGCTTATCGGCCTGCTTCACGCCTGGTTTCACACCGGGCTTCGCGGCGCGGGTGAAACGTTCGACTTTGTCGCCCGGCTTCGGCGCCGGCTTGTGCAGCGTCCCCTCGGTCGCAGCAGCAGGTGCAACGGCGGCGGCTACCGGTTTTTCAACCGATTTCTCGACTGGCTTTTCAACCGGCTTGGCCACGCGGCGCGCAACCGGCGCACCTATCATCGGTGTCACAGTCGGGACAACGGGCTTGGCTTCGACTACCGGCACGACAGCTTCTGGCTTGCGTTCTTCCACCTCGGCAACGGCCTCGACCTCAGCAACAGCCTCGACTTCGGGCTTGGTCTTGCTGCGGGCACGCTTGGCCTGCAACTCGGCCGCTTGCCGCTCGGCCAATTCAGCCTGCAGACGCGCTTCCTGTTCACGTGCGGCCAATTCCTGCTCGCCCAGCACTTTGACCGGCTCAACCCTGGGCACTGCTGCAGGCTCTTCAACTACTGCCGCAGCCTCACCTACAGGAGCCACCACACGGCGCTTGCGCACTTCCACCTGAATGGTGCGTGCCCGGCCGGTGCTGTCTGACTTCTTGATTTCCGTCGTTTCGCGACGAGTCAATGTGATCTTCTTGGCCGGTTTGTCGCCGCCATGCGCCTGACGCAGGTGCTCCAGCAATTGCGCCTTATCTTTTTCAGAAACCAGGTCGGAGTCCTGTTCCTTGGTGACCCCGGCAGATTTAAGCTGCTCGAGCAACAAGGCGACCGGCAGTCCCAGTTCAGTCGCAAATTGCGCTATGTTCATTTTTCCCATTACCGTCCTCTAGATACTGCGCCTTATGCAAACCAGGGTGCACGTGCCGCCATGATCAGCGCATTGGCACGCTCGCTGTCCATACCGGACATTTCCACCAACTCATCCACATCCAGATCAGCCAGTTGTTCCTGTGTCGTCACGCCCTTCGCAGTCAGAGTGCGCGCCGTCTGCTCGTCCATACCATCCAGCTTGAGCAAATCCTCGATGCCATGCTCAACCTTCTCTTCGTTGGCGATCGCGGCGGTCAGCAAGGAGTTGCGAGCACGGCTACGCAATTCGTCAACCGTAGCCTCGTCGAACGATTCGATCTCGAGCATTTCTTCACGCGGCACATACGCCACTTCTTCCAGCGTGTTGAAACCTTCCTGCACCAGAATGTCGGCGACCTCTTCGTCTACGTCCAACTTCTCCATGAACACCGAACGAATCTTGGAAAACTCTTCGGCATGCTTCTCGCTGGATTGTTCCACCGTCATGATATTGAGTTCCCAGCCAGTCAATTCGCTGGCCAGACGCACGTTCTGACCGCCGCGACCGATCGCCTGCGCCAGATTCTCTTCCTCGACCACCACATCCATGCTGTGCTTGTCTTCGTCCACCACGATGCTGCTGACCTCGGCTGGCGCCAGCGCATTGATGACGTAAGTCGCGGGATCTTCAGCCCACAAAATAATGTCCACGCGCTCGCCGGCGAGCTCATTGGTCACACCCTGCACACGCGAACCGCGCATACCGACGCAAGTGCCGATCGGATCGATGCGCGCATCATGCGACAGCACCGCAATCTTGGCACGCGAACCGGGATCGCGCGCAGCACTGACGATCTCCAGCAACTTCTCTTCGATTTCGGGCACTTCCAATTCAAACAGCTTCACCAGCAACTCATTGGAAGTCCGCGACAGAACCACCTGCGGACCGCGTGCACTGCGATCAACGCGCAACAGATGCGCCCTGACACGATCGCCGATGCGCAGATTTTCCTTCGGGATCATCTGCTCGCGCGGCAACAGCGCTTCGATCTTGCCAAACTCGATCAGCGCATTGCCACGCTCCAGACGCTTCACCGTACCGGAAACCAGGTGTTCCTTGCGATCCATGAAATCCGCCAGCACCTGCTCACGCTCGGCATCGCGGATCTTCTGGAAAATCACTTGCTTCGCAGCTTGCGCACCGATACGACCGAAATCGATATTTTCCAGCGGCGCTTCGATGAACTCGCCGAGCTGAACGTCTGGATCACGCTTCTGCGCTTCCTCCAGCTTGATATGCAAATCCGGAGTCTCGAAAGTCTCGTCGTCCATCACCTCCCAGCAGCGGAACGATGAATACTCTCCGGTGTTACGGTCGATCGATACCCGCACATCGGCCTCGTCATCGAAGCGTCTCTTGGTCGCCGAAGCCAGCGCGGACTCCAGAGCCTCGAATACGACCTCCTTGTCGACATTCTTCTCGCGCGACAACGCATCTACCAACAGCAAAATTTCACGACTCATACCATTCTCCGGCTATCAAACCCATCATCGACAGGAAAATCCAAACTAAAACGTCGGCACCAAACGCGCCTTATCCAAATTCGCCAACTCGATCGCCACCTGAACACCCTCGACCTCGAGCTGCAACACGCCATTCTCCAGCGCGCCGATCACACCGACGAAGTTCTTGCGCCCCGCCAGCGGCATGCGCAGCTTGAGCTGCGCCTGATGACCGGCGAAACGCAGAAAATCCGTTTCTTTCTTCAACGGACGATCCAGTCCCGGCGAAGATACTTCCAGGCGGTCATAGTCCACATTCTCGACCAGAAACAAGCGCGTCAACTGATTGCTCACCACTTGACAATCGTCCACCGAGATACCTTCCGGCTTGTCGATGAAGACGCGCAATAGCCCGCGACCAGAGCGCTCGACATCCACCAGCTCATACCCCAAGCCGGTTACCGTCGTTTCGACCAGTTTCAAAACATCCATAATCTCGACCCACAAATAAAAAACGGGCTCAAGGCCCATCTCAAAACGCCGCGCATTGTAACAAAACCAGAATTTAAATGGAATTAGATTATTGGGAGTGATCCAGGCACTCGAAAAAGGGGCATATCGACTGAATAACCGCACACGCAAAAGACACGAAGCCAAGCCGATTGGCGGCTTGGCTCCTCATCCCGGTAAGCAGCTAGTAGCCGATTATGGAACGCATCATTCCCACTCGATCGTTGCAGGCGGCTTGCCAGAGATGTCGTAGACAACGCGGTTGATGCCGCGCACTTCGTTGATGATGCGATTAGACACCCTGCCCAGCAGTTCGTACGGCAGGTGCGCCCAGTGTGCGGTCATGAAGTCCTGCGTCTGCACTGCGCGCAAGCTGACTACCCATTCGTAGGTGCGGCCGTCGCCCATCACGCCCACGCTTTTGACCGGCAGGAACACCGTGAACGCCTGCGAGGTCAGTTCGTACCAGCTCTTGCCGCTGGCATCCCTGGTGTTGCGCAGCTCTTCGATGAAGATCGCATCGGCGCGGCGCAGCAGTTCCGCATATTCGCGCTTCACTTCGCCGAGGATGCGCACGCCCAGGCCGGGACCGGGGAACGGGTGGCGGTACACCATGTCCGCAGGCAGGCCGAGGGCCACCCCCAGTTCGCGCACTTCGTCCTTGAACAGCTCGCGCAGCGGCTCCAGCAGCTTGAGGTGCATCGATTCCGGCAGGCCGCCGACGTTGTGGTGCGACTTGATGGTGTGCGCCTTCTTGGTCTTGGAGCCGGCGGACTCGATCACGTCCGGATAGATCGTGCCCTGCGCCAGCCACTTGGCCTGCTGCAGTTTCGCGGACTCGCGCTGGAACACTTCGACGAACTCGCGGCCGATGATCTTGCGCTTCTGCTCGGGGTCGGAAACACCGGTCAGGTGCTTCATGAACTCGTCGCCGGCATCCACATGGATGATTTTCATGTGCATGTGGTCGCCGAAAGTCTCCATCACCTGCGCGCCCTCGTTCAGACGCAACAGTCCGTTGTCGACGAACACGCAGATCAACTGGTCGCCAATGGCACGATGAATCAACGCCGCTGCAACGGAGGAATCCACACCACCGGACAGACCGAGAATGACCTCATCGTCGCCGACCTGCGCGCGTATCTTCGCGACAGCTTCTTCGATGTAGTCCGGCATGTTCCAGTCCTGACCGCAGCCGCAGATGTCGTGCACGAAGCGGCCGATGATCGCCTTGCCCTGATGGGTGTGGGTCACTTCCGGGTGGAACTGCACCGCGTAGTAGCGGCGCGATTCGTCGGCCATCGCCGCGAACGGCGTGGCCTCGTTGGAGGCGATCACCGAGAAGCCGGGCGGAATCGCGGTGACCTTGTCGCCGTGGCTCATCCACACGTCGAGCAGGCCATGACCTGCCGCGTTGCTCTTGTCCTGGATGCCGTCGAACAGCTTCGAGTGTCCCTGTGCGCGGATCTCGGCATAACCGAACTCGCGTACATGGCCGCTTTCAACCTTGCCCCCGAGTTGCGCCGCCATGGTCTGCATGCCGTAACAAATGCCGAACACCGGCACGCCCAGCTCGAACACGACCTGCGGCGCCTTGGGCGTCTCGTCTTCATACACCGAGTTGGGCCCGCCGGACAGGATGATGCCGCTAGGGTTGAACGCGCGGATGTCCGCCTCGCTCATGTCCCACGGATGCAGCTCGCAATAGACCTGAGTTTCGCGCACGCGACGGGCGATCAGCTGGGTGTACTGGGAACCGAAGTCGAGGATGAGGATTTTTTTGTGGGACATAGTCAGGATCTAGGAGTGTGGATTGAGGATTCAGGAGTGCGTCGAGAATCGGAGAGCAAGGCTGATTTTCCTCGATCCGCGATCCTCAATCCTCGCTCCTAGTCGATGTGGTAGTTGGGTGCTTCTTTAGTGATCTGCACGTCGTGCACATGCGACTCGCGGATGCCGGACGAGGTGATCTCGACGAACTCGGCCTTGGTGTGCACGGTCGCGATGTCGGCGCAGCCGAGGTAGCCCATGCTGGCGCGCAGTCCACCCATCAGTTGGTGGATCACCGCCAGCACGCTGCCCTTGTACGGCACGCGACCTTCGACGCCTTCCGGCACCAGCTTATCCTGGTTGGCTTCGCCTTCCTGGAAGTAACGGTCGCTGGAACCCTGCTGCATCGCGCCCAGGCTGCCCATGCCGCGATAGGACTTGTACGAACGCCCCTGGAACAGTTCGATCTCGCCCGGAGCCTCTTCGGTGCCGGCGAACAGACCGCCCAGCATCACCGCATTCGCGCCTGCGGCAATCGCCTTGGCGATATCGCCGGAGAAGCGGATGCCGCCGTCGGCAACCAGCGGTACGCCGGTACCCTGCAGCGTCTTCGCCACATTCTGGATCGCCGCGATCTGCGGCACGCCAACGCCGGCGATCATGCGCGTGGTGCAGATCGAGCCGGGGCCGATGCCGACCTTGACGCCGTCCGCGCCGTGATCCAGCAGGGCCTGGGCCGCGCCGCCGGTGGCGATGTTGCCGCCGATCACTTCGATCTGAGGAAAGTTGGTCTTGACCCAACGAACGCGATCCAGCACGCCCTGCGAATGGCCATGTGCGGTATCCACGACGATCACGTCTACGCCGGCCTCTGCCAGCAGTGCGACGCGCTCTTCGGTGCCCGCACCGACGCCGACAGCCGCACCAGCGCGTAACCGGCCCAGATTATCCTTGCAGGCGCGCGGGTGCTCGTTGGATTTCAGGATGTCCTTGACCGTCATCAGGCCGCGCAGCTCGAATGCGTCATTGACGACCAGCACGCGCTCGATGCGGTGCTGGTGCATCAGGTTGCGCGCCTCGTCCAGGCTGGCGTTTTCCTTGACGGTGATCAGCCGCTCGCGCGGCGTCATGATGTTCTGGACAGGCTGATCGAGATTACTCTCGAAGCGCAGGTCGCGATTGGTCACGATGCCGACCACTTGTTTGCCCTGCACCACCGGCAAACCGGAAATCCTGTGCTGGCGTGTCAGGGCCAACACGTTGCGCACGGTCATATCCGGTGTAATCGTGATCGGATCCTTGACCACGCCGCTCTCGAAGCGCTTGACCTTGGAGACTTCGGCGGCTTGCGCCTTGTCGGTCATGTTCTTGTGCACGATGCCGATGCCGCCTTCCTGCGCCAGCGCAATCGCCAGACGAGATTCCGTGACGGTATCCATCGCCGCTGACAGTAGCGGGATGTTCAGCGTGATATTGCGGGTGAGCTGTGTGCGCAGGGTGACATCGCGCGGCAACACATTGGAGTAGGCTGGGACGAGCAGAACGTCGTCAAAGGTCAGTGCTTTTTGAATAATGCGCATTTGAAACGGCCCTCGGCAAAGCGCGCATTATACGCATGCAAGGCGGGCCAGTAAATCGCCCACCTAATCATGCTAGATACGATTAAAGCGCACTTTCGTCGGTTTCACCGGTACGGATGCGTATCACACGCTCCACCGACGACACAAAAATCTTGCCGTCGCCGATCTTTCCGGTGTGCGCCGCCTTGATGATGGCCTCGACCGCGGTGTCGAGCAACTCGGTCGACACCACTACCTCGACCTTGATCTTGGGCAGAAAATCGACCACGTATTCCGCGCCGCGATACAGTTCGGTATGCCCCTTCTGGCGGCCGAAGCCCTTGACCTCGGTGACCGTCAGGCCGCTCACGCCCAGTTCGGACAGCGCCTCGCGTACCTCGTCCAGTTTGAACGGCTTGATAATCGCTTCGACTTTCTTCATGAAGAGTTCCCTCTATGCATTGGTTGATTGGTTAACCGGCGGCATTGTAGCAAGGCTTTGCGTCGTACAACATCAATCCAGCGAACAGTAAACCACGCTTACAATCTCAAGCTCGGTGAGGCCGACCGGTGTGCGCAAGCTTGCCACCTCGCCCTCGCGCAACTTGACCAGCGCACGTGCCAGCGGCGACACCCAGCTGATCCGGCCGTTGCCGACATCCGCCTCGTCAACACCGACTATGCTGTAAACATTTTCGCAGCCCTTATCGTCGCAGACCGTAACCGTCGCGCCGAAGAACACCTGATCGCAATCGCCGCGTGTCGAGGGATCGACCACCTCGGCCATATCCAGCCGCTTGCGCAAGAAGCGCACGCGACGGTCGATTTCGCGCAGACGTTTTTTACCGTAGATGTAATCGCCGTTTTCGGAACGGTCGCCATTGGAAGCGGCCCAGGTGATGGTCTTCACCAGCGCCGGACGCTCGACCTTCCACAACTGATCCAGCTCGTCGCGCAACTTGCGGTAGCCGCCCGGAGTCAGGTAATTCTTGACGCCCGCGGGCAACGGACTCGACGTCTCCAGATCGTCATCGTCGTCGCCATCGGTTTCTTTGGTGAATGCCTTGCTCATGGCGGGAATTCTACAACAGGCGCGGCGGTTTCCCGCCGCGCAATTGCAGAATAATCAAGCCTCTTTGAGTTTCGCATGCGCTGCCGCCAATCTCGCGATCGGCACGCGCGGAGCGGAGCAGGACACGTAGCTCAGCCCGATCTGGTGGCAGAACATGATCGAAGCCGGATGGCCGCCGTGTTCGCCGCAGATGCCGATCTTCATGTCCGGGCGGGTGGCTCGCCCGCCTTCGATGGCCAGCATCATCAGCTTGCCGACGCCTTGCGTATCCAGCACTTCGAACGGGTTGTCGTGCAGGATGGCCTGGTCGATGTAATCAGGCAGGAACTTGTTCTCGGCATCCTCGCGCGAGAACGAGAACGTCGCCTGGGTCAGGTCGTTGGTGCCAAAGGAGAAGAATTCCGCCTCCTTCGCCAGACTGTCGGCACGCACACAGGCGCGCACCACCTCCATCATCGAACCGAACTTGATCTTCACCTTGATGCCGCTGGCCTGCTCGACCTCCGCGACTATCTTGTCGACCATGCGTTTGACGTACTGCAACTCGACCGAGGTGCAAACCTGCGGCACCATGATCTCGGGATGCACGTCGATGCTCTCCCTGACGCATTCGACGGTGGCCTCGGCCAGCGCGCGTATCTGCATCGCGTAGATTTCAGGATAGGTGACGCTGAGGCGCACGCCTCTATGTCCCAACATCGGGTTGACCTCGTGCAGCGTGCGCACTTTCTTCAGGATCGCCTGCTTCTTTTCGATAGCCTGTTCGACGATATGCGAATTGACCGTACTCGCTTTGACCTGCGCTATGTCGGCGGCGCTCAGTTCGGCGTCGCCCAGCAGGTCCAGCGTATTTGCCAGGATTTCCATGCCGCTGGCGGTCTGGTGCAGGTGCTGCAGATCGACGAGTTCCTTGATCAACTGTTGTTCGGACGGCAGGAATTCGTGGATAGGCGGGTCGAGCAGGCGTATCGTCACCGGCAAGCCTGCCATGGTCTGCAGCAAGCCCTTGAAGTCGCCGCGCTGGATAGGCAGCAGGCGATCGAGTGCGACCTGACGCTGCTGCGTGTCCTCCGCGATGATCATGTCCAGCACGATGGGCAGGCGGTCGCTGGCGTTGAACATGCGCTCGGTGCGGCACAGGCCTATACCCTTCGCACCGAGTTGCAGCGCGCGCTTCGCATCGTTCGGCGTATCGGCGTTGGCCATCACCGCCAGCCTTGCCTCCTGATCCGCCCAGCCCAGCAGCGTGTGCAATTCTTCGGTAATCTCGGCCTCTATAGTCGGCACGTTGCCCAGATAGACCATGCCGGTAGTGCCGTCGATGGTGATGATGTCGCCCTCGTGTATCACCGTCTCGCCTATCGTTGCCTGACGCAGCATGACGTTGACCTCGATGCCCTCCGCACCCGCGACGCAAGGCTTGCCCATGCCGCGCGCGACCACTGCCGCGTGCGAAGTCTTGCCGCCGCGGCTGGTCAGGATGCCGCGCGAGGCGAAGAAGCCGTGGATATCTTCAGGCTTGGTTTCTTCACGCACCAGGATCACCGGCTTGCCTGCCCTGCCCTGTTCCTCGGCGCGGTCGGCATCGAACACGGCGTGACCGAAGTCGGCTCCCGGCGAAGCGGGCAGGCCCTTGGCCAGCGGCCTGGCCTTGGCGGCGGGGTCGAGGCGCGGGAACAACATCTGCGCGAGGCTGTCCGGCGCGATGCGCAGCAATGCCTGCCGGCGCGTGATCAGCCCTTCCTTCTCCATCTCCACCGAGGTGCGCACCATTGCGGTGGTGTTCATCTTGCCGTTGCGCGTCTGCAGGCAATACAGGATGCCGCGTTCGATGGTGAATTCGAAGTCCTGCACCTCGTGGTAATGGTTCTCCAGCTTGGCGCGCAGCTCCTGCAATTGCCGGAACAGGTCCGGCATTTCGGTCGCCATGTAGTCAATAGGCTTGGGCGTGCGTATGCCGGCGACGACGTCCTCGCCCTGCGCGTTCACCAGATACTCGCCGAAGATGTGGTTCTCGCCGGTCGCCGGATTGCGCGTGAAACCGACGCCGGTGGCGGAGTCGTTGCCGCGGTTGCCGAACACCATGGTGCAGATGTTGACCGCGGTGCCGTTGGCCATCTCCGGCGTGATGTGGAATTCGCGGCGGTAATCGACAGCGCGTTTGCCCATCCACGAACGGAACACCGCCTTGACCGACAGGATCAGTTGTTCATAGGGTGCTTCGGGAAAAGGCCTGCCGGTCTGATCCTGCACCACGCGCAGGAACCGTTCGCTGACTTCCTTGAGATCGTCGGCGGTCAGTGCCAGGTCTTCCTTGATGCCGCGATCCTGTTTGACCGCATTCAGTTCCGCATCGAACAGTTCGTCGGAAATATCCAGCGCGATCTTGCCGAACAGCTGGATGAAGCGGCGGTAGGTGTCGTAGCCGAAACGCGGATCGCCGGTCTGGGCAATCTCGCCCGCCAGCGTCTGCGGGTTCAGCCCGAGGTTGAGGATGGTGTCCATCATGCCCGGCATCGACATCGCCGAACCGGAGCGCACCGACACCAGCAACGGTGCTGCGGCATCGCCGAAGCGCTTGCCGGTCTTGATTTCCAGCGCCTTCATCTGGGCATCGATCTCGTCCAGCAGCGATTTCGGCAACTCCTCGCCCGATGCCGCGAGATAGCTCAGGCAGGCCTCGGTGCTGATGACGAAACCGGGCGGCACGTTCAGCCCGATCTGGGTCATCTCGCACAGATTCGCGCCCTTGCCCCCCAGCAGTGTCTTGTTCTTGCCGTCGCCTTCTTCGAATGCGAAGACCTGTTTTCCCGCTTTCACGATGCTGTCCACTGCACACCTCCATAGGATGAATCCAGACTGACGCTCGCAATTCATTGCAACTGCGAGCCCGCAACAACGCCGGGCAATTTAACAACGAAACATCTTTGGCGCTATAGGGGGAAGTCTACCGCAGCTCATCTCAATCCGATACGCGAAGCTGCGTATCGCAGACAGAGATTACCGTCGGCATCATGAGCATCGAAGCCGCGGCAGACAGCAGGCAGATCGCGCCCGGCGCTCACAGGCTGAGGCAGCCGTTTCGATTCGGGCGATACCCTAAGCTATCAGGCCAGCGCAACGCCCAAGGCCGCCACGCTCACGGTCAACAGGCCGAGCGTCAGGTTCACCGCGACCAGCTTGCGTATCCGGCCCAGTTGCTCGCCCGCCTCTTTCCAGCGCTGCTTGGAGACATGCACGCTGAGCGGCACGTAACAGGAAAAGAACACGTAGCCATAGACCGCTATCATCGCCAATCCCATCGCCAGCATGATGTGCACATAACGCGGCACATAGGCAATGCCGCCATACTGGTAAACCATGTAGAAACCGGTGACCAGCAGCAATCCAATTGCCAGCCACACCCAGTTGAAGAAGCGACGGAATATGCCGTCCCACAAGCGCAGGCGCTCAGGCGGCTGTAATACCTCGGCGGCGGTGGGACGCAGCACAACGTAGGCGAAGAACATGCCGCCGACCCAGACCAGCGCGGCAAGCAGATGAATCATTTTGAACAGGGCCATGATGTCCTCAGAGAATATTTTGTTGTGAGTGTTGCAGTATTTCGCGCACCGGCCTGAAGCTCCTGCGATGCACCGGCGAGGCGCCGTGCTCACGCAACGCGGCGAGATGTGCAGCGGTCGGATAACCTTTGTGGTCGGCAAAGCCGTAATGCGGATATTGCTCGTGTAATTTCAACATCAGTTCGTCGCGCGCAGTCTTCGCCAGGATAGATGCCGCCGAGATTGCCGCAACCTTGCTGTCGCCCTTGACGATAGCCTGACTGGGAATACCGGTTTGCGGACAATACAAACCATCCACCAGCACCTGCTGCGGTTGCACCGGCAATGCCAGCACAGCGCGGCGCATCGCCAGCAGCGTGGCCTGCAGGATGTTGATATTGTCGATCTCGCCGACTTCGGCGTAAGCCACCGCCCAGGCCAACGCGCGTTCGCGTATCAACGGGGCGAGCCGGTCGCGCTGTTTTTCGGAAAGTTTTTTGGAGTCGGCCAATCCTTCGATGGGATGCGCGTCGTCGAGGATCACCGCCGCCGCGCTGACCGGCCCGGCCAGCGGCCCCCGCCCGGCTTCGTCTACGCCGCAAATCAAAATGATAGCTTGAATGATTTACCCTTTCCCCTACCCCTGCCCCGTAAACGGGAGAGGGGATATTTATGCGGTTGGCAGATAAGGCAGAATGGCCGCAGCGGCTTTCTGCGCGGTGTTCTGACGTAGCGATCGATGCAATTCGTGGAACGTCTCTTCCAGTTGCGTCACGGCCTCAGCGTTATTGACCAGGTTAAGCAGCGCCTGGGTCAGATTTTCAGGCGTAGCGTCTTCCTGAATCAGTTCGGGCACAACAAAACGTTCGCACAAAATATTGGGCAGACCAAAATAGGGTTGATAGCGTTTGCGCTTGATCATCCACCAGGAGAATGCCGGCATGCGGTAAGTGATGACCATCGGGCGCTTGAGCAGCGCGCATTCCAGCGTCGCGGTGCCGGAAGCGACCAGCACGCCGTCGGCGGCGATCATCGCGTCCTGCGCGTGGCCGAACAACAGGGTAATCGGCAGCTGCTCGGCATCGCAATCGTACAGTGCCTGCTCGAAGATGCCGCGCGTCTCGCGGCTGACCAACGGGATCAGGAAACGCGCGTCCGGTATTTGCTGCAGCACCAGCTTCGCGGTCTCGATATAGGTGTGCGCGAGATGCTTCACCTCGCTCTGGCGGCTGCCGGGCAGGAAGGCGAACACCTTCGCATGCAGCGGGATGCGCATGGTCTCGCGCATCTCGGCGCGCTTCGGGAATTCCGGCAACATATCGGCGAGCGGGTGGCCGACGTAATCCACGGCTATCCCGGCCTGCCGATACAGCTTGGGCTCATGCGGAAACAGCGCGAGCACACGCGACACGGCGCGCCCGATTTTGTGGATGCGCTCGCCGCGCCAAGCCCAGATCGACGGGCTGACATAGTGGATCGTGGGAATGCCATTGGCCTTGAGCACCAGTTCCAGATCGAGATTGAAGTCCGGCGCATCCACGCCGATGAACAGATCAGGACGGTTGTTCAGGAAATGCGCGCGCAGCTTGCGGCAGATGCCGACGATCTCGCGGTAGTGGCGCAACACTTCGACGTAGCCGCGCACCGCGAGCTTTTCCATCGGGAACAACACCTCCATCCCGGCGGATTGCATCTTCGGCCCGCCTATGCCGACGAAATGAAGGTCGGGACGCACCTCCTTCAAGGCCATCATCAGGTGGCTGCCGAGCATGTCGCCGGATGCCTCGCCCGCGACGATACCGATTACGATTTTTTTCTGCTGCATGGGAAAACCTTTGAAAAGCCTGTCGTCCGCAGATTACACAGATTCACGCAGATTAAACTGCTCATTATCTACACCACCCACAGACGGGCTAACGGGATTTATTGGTATCTGCCTGTAATCCATCTAATCTGCGTAATCTGTGGACAGAACTGCTTTTTACAAGAATAAATCAACGGACGATGCCGCGGGTGGAACTGGCAAGGAAGTCAGCCAGCGGCTGCAATTCCGGATGCTCGGACTGTTGTCTTTCGATTTCAGCCTTGGCCTCGTCGAAACCTAGGCCGGACTTGTACAGTGTCTTGTAGGCGCGTTTGATCGCCATGATCGCCTCGCTGGTGTAGCCGCGACGCTTCAGCCCTTCCGCATTGATTCCATGCGGCGCGCAGGGGTTGCCGGAAGCCAGCACATAGGTCGGCACGTCCTTGAACAGGATGGTGCCCATGCCGGTGATGATGTGTGCGCCTATCCTGACGAACTGGTGCACCACGGTGAAGCCGCCGAGGATCGCGTAGTCACCGACATGCACATGGCCGGCCAGCTGCGCGTTGTTCGCGAAGATCGTGTGGTTGCCGACCTGGCAATCGTGGGCCAGATGCACATAGGCCATGATCCAGTTGTGGTCGCCGACGCGCGTGACGCCGACATCCTGTGCAGTGCCGAGGTTGAAGGTGCAGAACTCGCGGATGGTGTTGTGGTCGCCGATCTCCAACCGCGTCGGCTCCCCCGCATATTTCTTGTCCTGCGGGATCTCGCCCAGCGAGCAGAACTGGAAAACGCGATTGTGCTTGCCTATGCGCGTGTGGCCGTTGATCACCACATGCGGGCCGATCACCGTGCCCTCGCCGATCTCGACATGCTCGCCGATGATCGAATACGGGCCCACCTCGACGTCGTCGGCAAGCCTGGCGTTCGGATGGACTATCGCAGTCGGATGAATCATGTCTTCCTCGTCGAATCCGGGATTACGCGACCGACTTGACGGTGCACATCAGCTCGGCTTCGGCGGCCAGCTGGCCGTCCACTTCCGCGATGGCCTTGAACTTGAACACCCCGCGCATGCTGCGCGTCAGTTCCACCTTGAAAATCAGCTGGTCACCCGGGGTGACCGGACGCTTGAAGCGTGCGCCGTCGATGCCGGCGAAGTAGTACACCGAGTTCTCGTCCGGCTTGCTTTCCATCGACTTGAACGACAGCAAGGCCGCGACCTGCGCCATCGCCTCGATGATCAGCACGCCGGGCATCACCGGGTGATGCGGGTAATGGCCGGGAAAGAACGGCTCGTTGATGGTGACGTTCTTCAGTGCGACGATATTCTTGCCTGGTTCGACCGACAGCACGCGATCGACCAGCAAGAAGGGATAGCGGTGCGGCAAGTGTTCGAGGATGGCGTGAATGTCCATAGCGATGCTCATTATTCTTCCCTTTCAGTGATGCTCGTTTTCAATAATTCAAACTGTTGCTCCAGCGCCTTGATGCGCTTCGCCATCTGGTCGAGATGACGCAAATGAACCGCATTCTTGCGCCAGTCTTCCTGTTTCGAGAACGGGAAGATAGCAGCATAGGAGCCGGCCTCGCGGATCGACTTGCCGACCAGCGTATCGGCGGCGACTTCGACATGGTCGGCCAATTGCAGGTGGCCGAGGATGCGCGCACCGCCACCGATGCGGCAATATTTTCCGATCACCGCGCTGCCGGCGATGCCGGCGCAACCGGCGACCGCGGTGTGCGCGCCGATGCGCACGTTGTGCGCGACCTGAATCTGGTTGTCCAGCTTCACGCCGTCCTCGATCACCGTATCGTTCAGCGCGCCGCGGTCTATCGTGGTGTTCGCGCCGATCTCGACGTCGTTGCCGATCACCACGCGGCCGATTTGCGGGATCTTGAGCCAGCGCCCTTCATCCATTGCGATGCCGAAACCGTCCGAGCCGATCACACAGCCCGAATGCGCGATCAGGTCGTCGCCGATTACGCAATCGTGATAGATAGTCACATGCGGATACAGCCGCGCACGGCGGCCGATCACCACGTTAGCACCTATGCAGCAACCCGCGCCAATCACCGAATCCGCACCTATCGTTGCCCCCTCCCCGATTACCGCGGTCGCGGCGATGCTGGTGCTTGGATCGATACGAGCGCCCTCGCCGATCACCGCGGACGCATGCACGCCCGGGCGGGTTTGCGGCAACGGATTGAGCAGCGCCGAAACTTTGGCGAAATAAGCATAGGGATTGGCGCAAATAATGCGCGGCAGGTCGGTCGCATCGGCATCCGCCTCGGCAAGGATCACCGCCCCCGCCTTCGTGGTCGCCAGTTGCGCGCGATACTTGCTGTTGGTCAGAAAACTGATGTGCTGCGGCTGCGCGCTTTCCAGCGTCGCGATCTGGGCCACGCGCACCTCGCCATCGCCCAGCACGCGCCCGCCGAACTGCGCGGCGATCGCAGACAAACTATGAGTAACAGACATACTGGAGATACCGCCTACTTGGCATCCTTGGCGGCCGGTTTTTCGATCGAGAGATATTTGATTATCTTGTCGGTGATGTCTATCCGGGGATTGCGATACACCGCTTCCTGCAGGATCAGGTCGTATTTTTCCATTTCGGCGATAATCTGGATCGCCTTATTAGCCTGCTCCAGCACGATGGATAGCTCTTCGTTCTTGCGCAGGTTCAGATCCTCGCGGAATTCGCGCTGCATACGCTGCAGGTTCACATTCATCGCAGTCAACTCGCGCTCCCGGTTGCGATGATCCGCATCCGTCATCGTGCCCGCGTCCTTTTCCAGCAGCCCCTGCAACTCCTTGGCCTGCTTCATCAGTTTCTTGATCTCCTGATCGCGCCCGGAAAATTCTTTCTCGATGCGCTTCTCGGCCTTCAATGCCGGCGCAGACTCGCGCAACACGCGCTCGGTGTCCACCACCCCCACCCTGAAATCGGCCGCCTGCGTCATCCCGATACTCAGCCCCATAGCCAGCATCGCCATCATGATTTTCGTTTTCATCACCTACTCCTTGCTAATCTCAATCGACACTCCTGACAGGCGAAATCGCCGATCAGAACATGGAACCCAGGTTGAACTGGAACTTCTGCAACTTATCCACCGGCTGCTTGTTCAGTGGCACTGCATAACTGAATTTGATCGGCCCCATCGGCGAAATCCAGGTAACCGCCGCGCCGGTGGAATAACGCAGACCCGCGCTGCCCGGCAGGTCGCCTGGGCCATACACCGCCCCGGCATCCACGAAACCGCTCAGACGCACCGATTTAGACTTCTCGAAACCAGGTAAGGGCAACATCAGTTCCACGTTGCCGACCGCACGTCCGGTCCCCCCCAGCACCGCATTATTGACGTCGCGCGGCCCCAGCGAATTGGACTCAAAGCCGCGCACCGAACCAGTGCCGCCGCCGTAGAAGTTCTTGAAGAACGGCAATTGCTTGCCGCCATAGCCCCTTCCGAAGCCCGCTTCGCCGTTCAACAGCAGCGTAATATCGCTGGCGAGCGGGTGGAACCACTGCTGCTGGAAATTGAACTTGTAATAGCGCATATCGAACACCGGCAGTGCCACTTCGAGGAAAGCCCGCTGCACCAAACCCTCGGTGGTATAGATCGCGCTATCGCGGCTGTCCTTGGACCAGCCGACCGTACCGACCAGATTGGTATTGTTCGCCCCGAAGGTGTTGACGTACTGGGTCAGACGCGCCGGCGAATTCGCCGCCAGGATCAACTGAGTATTTTCCCCCGACAGGCCGTAGCTGATAGCCTCATCCTCGGCGATCGGCACGCCGAAACGCACCCCGCCGCCCAGCGTATGCGAGCCATACTGACTGACCGTAGTGCTGGTCGAATCGGTGTTGCGCTTGTAAACATCGAAGCCGCGACTGACACCTTCGTCGGTGAAATACGGATTGGTGTAGGAGAAGGAATAGACCTGATTGATCTTGCTGGTGTTGAGCTGCACCGCCGCATGGTTGCCGCTGCCAAACAGGTTGTTCTGGCTAACGCTCCCGGTTAGCGACAACCCATCACCCTGGGAAAAGCCTGCACCTGCGGAGATGTTGCCGGTGGATTTTTCCGCCACGGCGATATTCACGTCCATCTGGTCTGCCGTACCCTGCACCGGCTGCGTCTCCACGTTCACCTCTTCGAAGAAGTCCAGCTTATCCACGCGCTGCTTGGACTTCTTGATTTTGTCTACGTCGAACCAGGCACCCTCGACCTGACGAAATTCGCGCCGAATCACTTCATCGCGCGTCTTGTCGTTGCCGGCAATATTGATGCGGCGGATATACACCCGCAGCCCCGGATCGACCATAAAATTGAATGCGACCTCATGCTTTACTTTGTCGATCTCCGGAACCGCGTTCACGTTGGCGAAGGCATAACCATCCTGCCCAAGCCGTTCGCTGACCTTCTTGCTGGTGTCGGTCAATTCGCTACGCGAGAAGGTATCGCCCGCCTTGACCTTGATCAACTGTTCAATCTCTTCCTTGGGCACCAGCGTGTTGCCGACCACCGCAACCTTGGACACGGTATATTTCGCCCCCTCGGTAAAGTTGATCGTGATGTAGATGTCCTTCTTGTCCGGCGTGATCGAGACCTGCGTGGAATCGATATTGAATTCCAGATAGCCGCTATCCATGTAGAACGAGCGCAACGCCTCCATGTCGGCAGACAGCTTCTGCTTGGAGTACTGGTCGTTCTTGCTGAACCAGCTCATCCAGTCCGGTGTGCTGAGCTTCATCAGGTCCAGCAACTCGCCCTCTGCATAGGCCTGATTGCCGACCAGGTTGATCTGCTTGATCTTGGAGACTTCGCCCTCCACCACGTCAAACACAACAGCAACGCGATTGCGCTCCAGTTCGGTGACGGTGGCGGTCACACTGACACCGTATTTGCCACGGGCCACATACTGGCGCTTCAAATCCTGGGTCGCCTTATCCAGCGCCCCCTTGTCGAAGATGCGTGCCTCGGCCAGCCCGGCGGACTTCATGTTGCTCTTGAGCTGATCCTTGGGAAAATCCTTGATGCCGTTGAGTTCGATGCTGGCGATCGAGGGACGCTCGCGCACCAGCACAATCAGCACGCCCTGCTCCACTTCCAGACGCACGTCCTTGAAGAATCCGGTGGCATACAGCGAACGGATGGCCGCCGCGGCCTGCCGGTCGTCCATCGTATCGCCGACCTTGACGGGGAGGTAACTGAACACCGTGCCGGCTTCGGTGCGCTGTATGCCTTCGACACGGATATCCTTGACGGTAAAGGGCTCGATCGCCCAGGCGGGCGACATGCAAAGCAGGGCAATCAGCCCCGCCAGTTTTTTCAGTTTCATTTTCAACCTGAGATTAGCCGAGTTATGTCGTTATATATGGCAAACACCATCAGTGTGCCGAGCAGCGCGATACCGATCCTCTGTCCAAGCTCCCATGCCTGTTCCGAGACCGGACTTCCCTTCACCAACTCGGCAGCATAATACAGCAAGTGCCCCCCATCCAATAAGGGGATGGGCAACAGATTCAACACCCCGAGGCTGACGCTGATCAACGCCAGGAAACCCAGATAGGCGACCAGCCCCATTTCGGCGGACTGCCCGGCATAATCGGCAATGGTGATCGGGCCGGAAAGATTTTTCATCGACACCTCGCCCAGCACCATCTTGCCCAACATCTTCAGGCTGATGATCGAGGTCTCCCAGGTCTTGCGCAATGCCTGTCCGAACGCGTCGAACGGGCCATAACTAACCTCGGTCAGCATCGCCTCCCACACCGTCTTATCCACTTGCGGCGACGCGCCGATCTTGCCGACCGGCTTGCCGTCCTCATCCACCGCCCGTGGTGTGACAGACACACTCAATACCTGTTCGCCGCGACGGATGTCCATTTGTATGGCTCGCCCTGGATGCGTGCGCACCATCTCGACCAGTTCGCTCCAGCGCTGCAGCACCAGCCCGTTGGCGCGCAGAATCACATCACCCGGTCGCAGTCCGGCCTGTTGCGCCGCGCCATCATCGGTAATTTTACCGATGACTGGAAGTACCAGTGGCTGATGCAGTTTCATGCCGAGCTTGCCGAGGAACTCACCGTCCAGCTCATCCGCTTCCAGCCCGCGCATGTCCAGCACGTGGGTCAGCAACTCGCCCTGCGCACTACGGCCTTCAATCTTTACTTCTGACTGTTGCAGAGCATGATCCAGCAACATCCAGCGCATTTCCTGCCAGCTTGGAATGGCAACACCGTTGACGCTGAGTATGGTTTCGCCCGGCTGCATCCGGGCTGCAGCGGCAGGCGTATCCGGTGGCACTTCGCCCAGCACCGGCTTCAGGCCGGGCACGCCGTGAACGAATAACACCCAGTACAGGACGATGGCCAGCAGAAAATTCGCAACGGGCCCGGCCACGACGATGGCCATGCGCTGCAACACCGGTTTGCGATTGAATGCCTGATCCAGCTCTTCCGGCGCGACCTCGCTTTCGCGCTCGTCCAGCATCTTAACGTAGCCGCCCAGCGGAATCGCCGAGATTGCCCATTCGGTGCCGCTGGCGTGTCGTTTGCTGTAAAGCACCTTACCGAAGCCGACCGAAAAGCGCAGCACCTTGACTCCGCAACGGCGCGCCACCCAGAAATGCCCCAGTTCATGGACCACCACCAGCAGTGCAATCGCAGCGACGAAAGCGAACAGCGTGATCATTGCGGGATATGTTGCAGCGCTGCGCGGCGCGCCTCGGCATCCGCGCCGACTACGTCGTCCAGACAGGTCACCGCACCGAGCGGCAACTCATCGAGCACGCTGGCGATGACACGAGGAATGTCGAGGAAGGCGATGCGGCGATTCAGGAAGGCATCCACCGCAATTTCGTTCGCCGCATTCAGGATCGCCGGCGCAGTGCCGGCTGCGCGCAACGCCTGATAAGCCAGCGCCAGGCAGGGAAAGCGTTCGAAATCGGGTTCAACAAAATTCAAGGTCGCGACCTTGAACAGATCCAGCGGCGCGACGCCGGCATCGATGCGCTCCGGCCAGGACAGGCCATAGGCGATGGGCGTGCGCATGTCGGGGTTGCCGAGTTGCGCCAGCACGGAGCCGTCCACATATTGCACCAAGGAATGGATCACGCTCTGCGGATGCACCACCACCTGAATATCGTCCGCACTCGCGTCGAACAGCCAGTGCGCCTCGATGACTTCCAGCCCCTTGTTCATCATCGTCGCGGAATCCACCGAAATCTTGCGGCCCATGCTCCAGTTCGGATGCGCGCAGGCCTGCTCGGGCGTGACATCGTGCAATTCGGCCAGCGGCGTGTTGCGAAACGGTCCGCCGGATGCGGTCAGCAGTATCTTGCTCACGCCGCTGCGTTGCATGTCGCCGCGATAGTTGTGCGGCAAGGACTGGAAGATCGCGTTGTGCTCGCTGTCGATGGGCAGCAGCGCTGAACCGCTGGCACGCACCGCCTCCATGAACACGTTACCCGCAGTCACCAGCGTCTCCTTGTTCGCCAGCAATATCTTCTTGCCGGCGCGCGCCGCCGCCAGCGTCGGGCGCAAGCCCGCCGCGCCGACGATGGCCGCCATCACCGCGTCCACTTCCGGCAGCACCGAAACCCGTTCCAACGCATCGACGCCGCACAGCACCTCGGTGACCAAACCGGCATCCTTCAGGCGTAGACGCAGTCCTGCAGCAGCTGCTTCATCGAGCAACACGGCGTAATCGGGCTTGAATTGTTCGCACTGCCGGAACAGCAAATCAACCTGCGAATTAGCAGTCAATGCGACGATACGAAAACGATCCGGATGACGGGCCACCACATCCAGCGTGCTGGTGCCTATGCTCCCGGTGGAGCCCAGGACGGTCAGATTTTGCATGTGCTAGGCGATCCTCTGGAACAATATGGCCAGTGCGGCGAGCGGCAGCGTCGAGGTCAGCGCGTCGATGCGATCCAGCAAGCCGCCATGTCCCGGCAGCAATGCACCGCTATCCTTGACGCCGGCTTGACGCTTGATCGCCGATTCGAACAGGTCGCCGATCACCGCCAGCACCACCCACCACCATGCGGTCAACAGCAGCGGCGGCAATATCTCGCGCGTCGAAAAATACGGGCTGAAACTCCACACCAGCACCACGTAGACCGACACGCCGAATATCGCGCCCGCCACGCCCTCCCAGGTCTTGCCCGGGCTGATGCTGGGCGCGAGCTTGTTCTTGCCGAAACGCCGCCCGGCGAAATACGCCGCGATGTCGGCGACCCACACCAGCCCCATCACGAACAACAACATCCAGGGGCCGGGGGCAGCCTCGCGCAAATCCATCATCGCCGCTCCGGTCGGGATCAGCACCGCCCAGCCGACCAAGGCCATCAACAACGGACGCTCGACCTTCCAGCCCACCATCAGCCATGCAGGCACGATGATCAACCACAGCAATGCGGCTACCAGATAGATCGCCAGATGGACGTAGAAATTCACCGTCTCGGCAGCGTAGGCGTCGAGCGCCACCAGTCCCAGCATCAGCAGCAGCGTCAGCCCCCAATACAGGCCTGCCTTCCTGCCGACCAGCTTGGACAGGTGCGACCATTCGGTCGTGCCCTGCATCACCATCACGACGATCAGCAGCGCCCACGCAACCGGTGGCAACAGGAACAATGCTGCCAGCAGCAAAGCCAGCAGCACGATGGCGGTGATCACGCGGGATTTAAGCACCGGCCTCCCCTTTCAGCTGTTCGCTAGTCCGACCGAAACGCCGTTCGCGTTTCTGATAGGACGCAATAGCCATCTCCAACTCCTTGCGGCCGAATGCCGGCCACAGCACGTCGGTAAAATACAGTTCGGTATAGGCCAGTTGCCACAGCATGAAATTGCTGATGCGCTGCTCGCCGCCAGTGCGGATGAACAGGTCCGGCTCGGGGGCATCGCTCATCGACAGATAGGGAGACAGATCGTCTTCGGTGAAGCCCTGCGACAACTCCGGGCGCTCCTTCAGCATGGATTGCACCGCGTTCATCATGTCCCAGCGTCCGCCGTAGTTGGCGGCGATGGTCAGCGTCAGTCCGGTGTTGTCCGCAGTCAACTGCTCGGCATCCAGCATGGTCCGGCTGAGCTTGTCGTCGAAACGGCTGCGGTCGCCGATGATCTTCAGGCGGATATTCTTCTCGTGCATCTTCGCGACTTCGCGTTCCAGCATTTTCAGGAACAGCGACATCAGGAAGGAGACTTCATCGGCGGGACGCCGCCAATTTTCGCTGCTGAAAGCGAACACCGTCAGGTATTCCACCCCCAGATCGCGACAGGCCCTAACCACCTCGCGCAACGACTCGACGCCGCGCTGATGTCCCATCACGCGAGGCATGAAGCGTTGCTTCGCCCAACGCCCATTGCCGTCCATGATGACGGCAATGTGGCGCGGGACACTGGGAATGTCGGGGATGGTGCGAGTAGAACTCGGCAGCAGTGACATTACACCGCCATCAGGTCGGTTTCTTTGGCGGCCAGCGCCTTGTCGATTTCAGCAACGTAACGGTCGGTGAGTTTCTGGATTTCGTCCTGAGTGCGACGCTCGTCGTCTTCGGAAATCTCTTTCTTCTTGAGCGCATCCTTGAGATGGGTGTTGGCATCGCGGCGAATGTTGCGCACCGCAATCTTGGCATCCTCGCCCTCGCCCTTGACCACCTTGATCAGATCGCGACGGCGCTCTTCGGTCAGCATCGGCATCGGCACGCGGATCAACTCGCCGTTGGTAGCAGGATTCAGCCCCAGATCGGCATCGCGAATCGCGCGCTCGATCGGACCAACCATATTTTTCTCGAAAGGTTGCACGCCAATGGTGCGCGCATCGACCAGCGTGATATTGGCCACTTGATTCACCTGGGTCGGGTTACCGTAGTAGTCCACCATCACGTGATCGAGCAGACCGGTATGCGCACGCCCGGTGCGCACCTTGCCGAGGTCGGCTTTCAAAGCCTCCAGCGACTTCTGCATCTTCTGTTCGGTAGTTTTTTTCAGATCAGCAATCACAATAACCTCCTGAATTAATCTATGCGCACCAGCGTGCCTTCGCCTTCGCCGAATACCACGCGCTTCAGCGCACCGGCCTTGAAAATACTGAATACGATGATGGGCAGCTTCTGGTCGCGACACAAGGTCAGCGCCGTTGCATCCATCACCTTGAGATTCTTGCTGATCGCTTCGTCAAAGCTCAGGCTTTGATAGCGGATCGCACTCGGATCCTTCTTCGGATCCGCAGTATAGATACCGTCCACCTTGGTGGCCTTGATCACCACATCGGCGGACATCTCCACGCCGCGCAACGCGGCGGCGGTGTCGGTAGTGAAGAACGGGCTGCCGATGCCAGCCGCGAAGATCACCACCTTGCCGTCTTCCAGATAACGCAACGCCTTGCCGCGAATGAACGGCTCGGCGACCTGCTCCAGGCTCAGCGCAGACTGCACGCGGCAGTCCAGCCCGGCGCGCTTCATTGCATCCTGAAGCGCCATCGAGTTCATCACCGTCGCCAGCATACCCATGTAATCGGCGGTAGCGCGGTCCATCCCCGCCGCGGCCGGAGCCACGCCGCGGAAGATGTTGCCGCCGCCGATCACGATGGCTACTTCAACACCCATACCCACCACTTCGGCGATCTCAGCGACGATGCGCTCGATCACCTCGCGATTGATACCGTAACTATCCTCGCCCATCAGGGCTTCGCCGGACAGCTTGAGCAGGATGCGTTTGTAGGCTGGCTTCATGGCGATCAACCCTGAGCAGCAGCGGCAGCAGCAGCCACTTCAGCCGCGTAGTCTTCCACTTTCTTCTCGATGCCTTCGCCGACGACGAACATCTGGAATGCGGACACGGTAGCGCCCTTGGCCTTCAGCAGTTGCTCGATAGTTTGCTTGCCGTCTTCCGCCTTGACGAACACCTGGCCCATCAGCGTCACTTCCTTCAGGAACTTCTGCACGGTGCCTTCGGCGATCTTTTCCAGCATGGCTTCCGGCTTGCCGGATTCCTTGGCCTTCTCGATCGCGATGCGGCGCTCGGTCGCGATATCTTCCGGGTTCACGCCGGATGCATCGACCGACTTCGGCTTGCTCGCCGCGATGTGCATGCAGATGTCGCGGCCCAGCGTATCGTCGCCGCCGGTGAAGTTCAGCAGCACGCCGATCTTGCTGCCGTGCAGGTAGGAAGCCAGCTTGCCGTCGGCAGTCTCGTAGCGCTGGAAACGGCGGATCGTGAGGTTCTCGCCCAGCTTCATCACCAGCGCCTTGCGCACTTCTTCGACGGAGCCGGAGTCGTTCGCCAGCGCCATGCCGGACAGCGCCTCGCTATCGGCCGGGTTGTTCTTCGCGACGGTCTCGGCGGCGTTCTTGGCGAATGCGATGAAGTCGTCGTTTTTCGCGACGAAGTCGGTCTCGCAGTTCACTTCAACCACGGAGCCGATCTTGCCGTCGGCGGCGATGAACGAGCTGACCACGCCTTCGGCGGTCACGCGGGATGCCGCCTTGCTGGCCTTCGCGCCGCTCTTGATGCGCATCTGCTCTTCAGCCACCTTGAAGTCGCCATTGGATTCGACCAGCGCCTTCTTGCACTCCATCATGCCGAGACCGGTTGCCTCGCGCAGTTCCTTGACCATTGCTGCGGTAATTTCTGCCATGTTCCACTCCATAAAAAACTTATAAAAAAAGGGGCTCGCGCCCCTTTCTGCGCCTTGTTGCAGCTTAAACTGCCGCAGGCTCGGAGACTTCCTGAACCAGTTCGGTCAGCGCCTGAGCACGACCTTCCAGAATCGCGTCAGCGATACCGCGAGCATACAGACGGATAGCCTGAGTCGAGTCATCGTTGCCCGGGATCACGTAGTCCACGCCCAGCGGGGAGTTGTTGGTATCGACGATGCCGATGACCGGAATACCCAGCTTCTGCGCCTCGACGATAGTGCCCTTCTGGTAGCCGACGTCGATCACGAAGATCGCAGCTGGCAGGCCTTGCATATCCTTGATACCACCCAGACTGCGATCCAGCTTTTCCAGTTCGCGCGACATCATCAGCGCTTCTTTCTTGGAAATCTTCTCGGACGCACCTTCGGCAGTCAACTGCTCCAGATCGCGCAGACGCTTGATCGACAGTTGCACGGTCTTGTGATTGGTCAGCATACCGCCCAGCCAACGGTAGTTAACGAACGGAGAACCCGCGCGCACTGCTTCTTCCTGAATGATGTCGCGAGCCTGGCGCTTGGTTGCCACGAACAGGATGGTGCCCTTCTTGGCGGCCAGCTTGCGCACGAAAGCTTCTGCTTCGGCGAACTTGGCGACAGTCTTTTCCAGGTTGATGATGTGAATCTTGTTGCGATGACCGAAGATGTACGGTGCCATCTTGGGATTCCAGAAACGGGTTTGGTGACCGAAATGGACACCGGCTTCCAGCATTTGACGCATAGTTACAGCCATGACTACTCCTAACGTAAGGGTTATTAACTACCACTCGCCAGCCTGACCCACAGCGATTCTGTGAGCACCCCAACTTGCGCGAGCGGGAAATTCGCTCCGGCCTATTCCAGAGCGGCGCGCATTCTAGCACCAAGCCCCATTCCACTCAACCTCTACGCAAGATCGTGTTAGCCCCAAGTAGTAATGTCCGGTTTCTCCCAAATAGAAATGTCCGCAGATGATACAAGCCAGCCCAGTTAAAAACAGCGGCGGATATTTTGAAGATGGACAAACTGATGAGTCACAAAGAAGC
>Ga0209211_10002938_pt1 | contig 28583 bp, 33 predicted proteins | sample RifGroA2_FD_183992 | JGI IMG/M metagenome (GOLD analysis project Ga0209211, IMG submission 183992) | Groundwater microbial communities from Rifle, Colorado, USA - Groundwater A2 (SPAdes) (version 2) | ecosystem: Environmental > Aquatic > Deep subsurface > Groundwater | place: Rifle, Colorado...
AGTTGAGTATTACATAAAACACAGCCAAGATAAACACTGGAAAGATTATGAAACTTATCAAGCAAGATTAAATTAATTTTGAGTTAGCACGTGGACGCCCCTGACTTTAGTCTGTGGGTAGTTCACATAAATTATTATCATGATGTTTTATTCCCATTCCTCTGCAATCCTCTAACAGCGTTGATAACTCTTATGTCCGGCGACAAAATAAAAACATGGTCGTCTTTTGAACGTAATGCGCGGTAAATTCTTTGAAGGAATTCACGGTTTGCTTTGTCTTTATAGAATTCCCAATATTGATTTGGGTGTGTTTTCATCAGGACTTTCCAGAATGTGTCGGATACGTTTGGGTTTGGATATTTTGTAAAGATGATTGATTTGCACATGTCGCCGGGAAAGTCGATTCCTCGCGAACATTTTGTGGAGAATAATGTACTTGCCATTCCGGCTTTGAAAACTCCCACCATTTTTCCGATTTTGTCTTCGTATTGGAGTTTTTTTAATTTTTCAGATGACATGATGTTTAATAGTTCGTATTTTTGTTTTTCTTCGTCTGTTGGGAGGTCTTGGAAAGCGTGGACGTGAATTAAAGTTGGATGAACTGATTTTTCTACACAAAGAGATAATGTTTTTAGATAATCTTCGCGCGAGTGCATCTTTGATTTGAAATTTGAATACTTGCAATCGAATTCTTTTCCAGTTAAGGATATTTCTATGTTGCCGAAGTTTGTTGTTTCAGCTTCGACGATTTCATAATCTTTGACTTTGAACAAATCCTTTAAAATTTTTTCATTATGTAATGTTCCGGACATGAAGATTAGAGCTTTGCTTTTTTCCAAGAGGTCTTTGAATTTCGCAGAGAGGTTTGTTGAGACTAAACGCACATATAAATTTTCTTCATCTTTTTTGTAAGTCAGGTATACTTCGTCTAAGAGGTTTTTTAGATTGTATGCTGTCTCTAGCGCTTTGTTTGAGTAATTTAATTCGTCGACGGTGATTAAAGATTCTAGTTCTGGGTTTTTTATGAATAATTGCAGGATGCTGGTTAATTTTGTTTCATTTATATGGAATACCTGCGATTCGTCGATTCCGAGAATTCTTTTGTTTTTTTCTTCTAAGTCTATGAGTTCGAGAATTTGTTTTATGTCGTTTTTTGTTTCTATTTTGTCCGGTGATAAAATTTTTAGCGAGGCTGTGAGCATTGTTAAATTTAATTCTTCCTGTTGGAATAGGCTGTCTAAGAAATCGTCAGCTTCATCAATTATATCTACATCGGTTTCTGGTTTTCTTCCAATTGAGAGTTCTGATTTGAATTTCGCGGAGTTGTAAATTATGACGTCGGCTTTGAAGTAAGAAAGATATTGATCATAGTAAGAGCATCCGTGTTTTCGATGATAGAAAATGAAATCTTTTCCATTTACCCCTCGGTATTTGTATTTTTTTACGTCCTTGAATTGCTGGACTTCAAATTCTGCAGGCAATATAGGGCTCCAATAAGGGTTTGCCGGAGCGATTGATAATCGCCGTATGTTTTCTAAATTTGGTTCAGAGTCTTTGTTTTCGATTAATGGGTTGTCTCTGTAATAATCAATTAGCTTTCCGTAATTTCTATCTGTGATTTTTATGTTTTCAGGAAGTTCCGGATTAGAACAAGCCACGCCGGGCTGGATAATTGAATCGTGGTTGTCTTTTCCTGTTATCATTGCGATTTTCATTTTACTGCCGTCCAATTTTGTCAGGTATTTTTTTCCCAAATAATCTGTTTCGTATTGTTTTTGCAGGGATTTTAACGGCACGACTATAGATGATTTTTTATTTAACGAACGCGCGACGTTTAATGCAATTGCTGATTTTCCAGAACCGCAAACTCCGTGGAGAAAAATTACTTTTTTGCCTTTTTCAATTAATTCAACAATTTCCTTGACGACGTCTTCTTGAGTTTTTTTATTAGAAAATTTTAGCGGGGGAATTGCGACGTCACGGTTTCCAGATTCATTTAAATCCCAATATGTTTTTTCGAAAATATTTCTTACACTTGTTGAAATTGATTCGTCTTTTAAGAAATCTAAATTTTCAGAAGTCTTTAATTTGATATTTGAAGGTTTTTTGTGAGAATAATACTTTTTGTAGTCGAATCCTTTTGGTGATTGGAGGTGATTAAATTTTTTTGTTTCTTCTTGATTAAATTCTCTGCCGTCTGCTCCTATAATTTTACCATTACTATTAAATAATAATCGTTGTTTTTTTAGTTCCTCTTTTGCCATAGAAAAATTAAGAGAATGAGGGTTTAAAAGAATTTTGGGGATGGGGGAGCGTGTCTAAAAATAGTTTTTTCTAATAACTTATTCCGACGTAATTTCATAGTCCCAATTCGCGCCCACGTTTTGTTATTAATATTCGAGATTGTCAAAACGTAAACGCTCACCATCCATCCCTTACTCACAATCTCGCCCACCTTTCCCACACTTACATCCTTATCACGAGATTGCTCGCCACCCACTAGAGTAGTTAGTAAATTAATGAAATTGCGTCGGTAAATAATCCTATATTGAATGAATTATTAGACACGCTTGGGGTGGATAGATTTAAAATACATTGTGCAATATATATTTATAGTATTTATGATTGACTTAACTTTTTCTAAACAAAACTTTATATATTTGATTTTGTAAATGTTATAATGGGGTGGAAATCAAATCAAGAGGTTGGTGGGAAAATAATTGATAACGGAGTTAAACAAAAGCCAGAGAATATAAAGAGTCATTGGGTAAAGGTAATGCCTGTTTTAACATTTATTTTAATAATGTTTTTTTTAGGTTTACTTTTAGTTTATATTTTTGTTCCGTTGTCTGTTGATTTTAGTTTTGAGGCCCGGAATTCTAATTTTACATTGAATACGGGTGAGTTGTCAGAAATGCAGTTTTATCCGAATATGAGGTTTCCCACGCCAAATATTACATATACTATAAATGACTGCACTGTAAAGAAAAAGAATGATATGCAAATTGCTTTTAATATTATAGAGAATAAGACGACATTAAAGTTTACTAGGGTAATTAAGGATGGAGATATTTCTGTTTTATGCGATAGCTCTGAAAGAATTGAGAGTGGAATGTTTATCGCGGGTGAGGGCGGGCCGAGCAATATTACTCAAACTGATTTATTTAATGTAATTTCTAAAGGAAATATTTTATTGATTAAAGAATCGCGTTGTGCTAATCCAAACATAGCTCTTCACGAATTATTGCATGTGCTTGGTTTTGATCATTCTGAAAATAAAAATAATATTATGTTTCCGGTTACAGACTGCAAGCAAACAATAGGCGACGACATTATTGAACAGATAAATAATTTATATGAAATTCCAAGTTATCCTGATTTGGCTTTTACAGATGTTAGAGCGAGTTTTAATGGACGGTTTTTTAATACAGAAATTGAGTTGATTAATCAAGGTCTTTCTGAATCTGAAAGAACTGAAATTATTATTTATGGAGATGAAAAAGTTGTAAAGCGTGTAAGATTAGATTCACTTGATTATGGATATGGAAGAGTAATTACTTTAAATAATATTTTTGTTTTTAGTAAATTTAATACTGCCAGATATTTTATTAATTCAACCTTTAATGAAGTTGATAAAGGCAATAACGAAATTATTTTATCAATAAACTAAAAAAGAAAAAAGAAAAAAGAGAAAAATTATAGATCTTCGTCAAGATCCCATCGGTCCAATTCTTCGTCATCATCTTCACCGAATTTTTCCAGGGCATCAGAATCATCCATTTTGTAACCTCATTTTTTTCAAAATTCTAAGAAGTAAATAGTTTAAAAATATTTCTGTTTGAAATGAATGGTGTTAATTTGCAGATTATTAACAAATTTCTTTTGTTGGGACAGATAAAGTTTGGAAAAAACAATTAATCTCTTCATTTGTCTTTGCCGGGTCTGAAATTTGAATTAGTCCGCTGAAGGTTTTTGTTTGTCCTGGAGATATTTCTGATTCAGATGAAGTTGAATCGAAGAAGTTATCTGTGCCTTGTCCATCTAAAACATATAAAAATTGTATTTCGAATGTTCCAGAAATTTGGCTATCTAGATTTTTTACTTCTACAGAACACTCGACTGATTTATCAATGCAAGTTGTGCTGTCAGCGTCTAGGAAATTGCATGTTTGGATTTTATTTATGTTTGAGATTGAATAGGAAATTTGCTGTTGTTGACAGTTATTGCCGACAGCATTTTGTGAATTAACACTTCCTCCGCCACTTCCGCCTCCATTATTAGATCCTCCTTCTGATGCGGGTTGATTATTATCATTAGTCGTTGTTGAAGGATTGCCTTCAGAGGATGTAGGTTCTGGAATAAAAATATTTTCAAATGTATTTTTTAAGATGTTTTGGCTTTTGTCGATAAATATAAAGTAAGTTAATGGAATTGTAATTAACAATATTATAACTAAAACAATTAGGATTTTATTTCCTCTTTTCTTTTTCATGATAAAGAGAGGGGAAGAGGTTATATAAAATTTTGTGAAGAGAATATCTCGCTCCGAAGTCGCGAGAAATTTATTTATATTAGCTCAGATTCAACATTGTAACTCATTTAATAATCTTTAAAGTATTTATGTTCACATTTTTCCCAACGAAAAACTTGACGAAGTCAGTTTTGAGTGAGCATTTTGACTTTGACAAATTTAAATAGATAATAACAAAGCCCGGGTGTGAATAATTGATTCACGAGCCCGCGAGTGGAATTATCTTCAATGAATAACTTTATAAAATACTAAAATCATCCATGTTAACAAGCTTATGTGCAGATAAGCGATTATTCTGCGTGAGTTTGTTAAACCCCTCGTCGCTTAGTGGTTAAAGCGCTTGGCTGTAGGTAATACTTAGGGTGGAGATTCCTTTTGGATAACTATGAAGCCTGACTAGTCATGATTAAGAAGTTTAGCAGTTCCCGAGAGCAATGTTAAGCTCGGAAAGAAAGCAGTTCCCGAGAGCAATGTTAAGCTCGGAAAGAAAGCAGTTCCCGAGAGATCCCCGGTTCGACTCCGGGCGAGGGGATTTTATATTTATTTTAATGACCATACTTTAAAGTAAACTATGAAACTTAACATTTGCTTGCTCGTAAACTCGCAAGTTATCAATGCTCAGAAATCCAACTCGCAACCCCGCTCGGTTATTAATATTATTTTGTCCTTCGCAAAGTTGCTCGGCTTCGCTTGGATTTCTTCGTAAAAACGAGCTAAGATAATAACTTTTTTAAGATAATAACTTTTTTAAGATAATAACTTTTTTAAGATAATATACAATGATAAAAGAGATAAGTGTTAAATTATAAAATGGACTTAACACATACCAAAAATATATAAATTATAAATTACTTTGTTAAGGATGGAAAAGAAGTATTTTGCGGACATTGTTATTAACAAAGAAGAATTGAGCGATGGTGGGGCAGTTTTTGTTATTCATTGTACAAATTTGGGAATTGCAAGTCAGGGAGCTACGACAGAAGAGGCTATTGAGAATATTAAAGAAGCGATTGAACTTTATCTTGAAGAAGAACCGGAAGGGTATAAAGAATTGAGTTTGAATAATCAGCTCCCTATGTTTTCTGTTATTGAGGTGAATAAAAGTGCCAAAGCTTCCGGTATTGTCGGGCAAGGAAGTCATTAAAGCTCTTTCTAAGATTGGTTTTGAGCAAGCTCGAACAAGAGGGAGTCATGTTATATTAAGAAAAGAAGACAAAGATAAAACTAAGATAACACTTCCTGTTCCGCTTCATAAAGAATTGGCAAAGGGAACTTTGAAAAGTATTATAAAACAAGCAGAGATTACCTTGGAAGAGTTATTGGATTTGTTATGATTAGGTGGGGATTTTTTTATTTTGGAAAAACGAGCGTTAAAAAGATATAGAAATGTTTAAAAATAAAGATATATGATAAATATTATAGGGTGTAGTGCCTCAGAAACTTAATTCTGAGAGAAGAAAAATGGAAAGAGACAAAGCAATCAGTATATTCGAAAGAGAGATTGAGAATATTGGACATCACAAATCATTAGCTCAAAAACTTTTAGATTTAGTATATAACCCAAGATTAACTGAAGGGGATATAAAGAATTTTGTTAGAGGTTATAAAGAAGGCTATGATAGTGGTGTGAAGAATGAAGCAGAAATGTGGAGAATGTAAACATTAGCACTCGCAAGTTGCTCCCGACCCCGCTCGGTATTATAATAAACAATTCACCTTCGCGAAATCGCTCGTCGTGTCATCAATAGCTCATAATCGACTTTAACTCGCATCCTGACTTTGTTATTAACTAATAATAATAGTCAAAGTCAAAATGCTCGGTCAGATACATTCGCTTAAAGAAATTATTAACGAGAAATCATGGAAATTTAAAGGAGGTTGATTGTCAAGGAACCTTGGTGCCTTACAATTTTGAGCAGTTATCCTCGCGACTCTGGAGCGAGCGATTTTTTACAAAGTGTATACTTTACATATTTACTTTACAGAGAAATGGCTTTTAATAAAGAAGGAGAACAATAAAAACGAACGTTTTTTCCTACAATTTTTCATCGTCTTACAGGAAGCAAGGCTCCCTTTAATTTTCTCTTACATTCACCACTCCTCTTCCTCTGCCCCAATTTGCTGTTCTGAAACAAAGAATGCTTTGTTAGAATATACTTCGTGGATTTTGTTGTCTTTTTCGTAGACTGCTGTTGCTGAAGGCAATGCGAATTTTCCGAGAACTCCGACTTTTGAAAAAACAATATATGAAACAACTCTTGCTTCACCTGGAGTTAATGAATTAAAATTCCATTCAAGTTTTCTGTTTTGCTCGTCGATTTTGCTTGGATGTTCAACTCCAAATTTGTGATATAGTTTAACTAATGCTGGAAGTTTATCAACGATATTTATTCTTTCAACAAATTTTCTGGCTTTGATTTTAATTGTAACTTTTAACGCGAACTCACCGCCCTTTGTTTTTACAAATGAAACTTTTTTATTTAATTGAATTGGTTTTAATGAATATTGTTTTGCAAGAACAGTGATGACTATTATTAAAATGATTATAATGAATGGATAAAACCAATTTGTTTTTACTGCAATATCTAATGACTGCCCTGGTTTTATTTCTCTATTCCATGTGTAAGTTATTTCAAATCCTTTTCTCTCGACAATATCTGGTTCTGGACTGAATGCTGTAAATAATCGCGAGATAATGTTCTTTTTTATTTCAGTTGTTGTGGCGGTTATTACATTGCCTTCATTTGTTTTCTTGATGATTTTTTTGTTCACAAACCAGCCAAAATCTCTTGATGTTGAAATCAGAATGTTTTTTTCTTCGAATTTTATTAAGCCTTCAAGATTTGCTTTTTGTTCTGCCGAGATTATTTCTGCGTTTAATGTATAAAATCCTGCTGTTAATTGGTTGAAATCCTCTTTATTGAGAGTTACGTCGAATTTTTCTTTTTCATTTGGGCCAATATCAAAGTTTTTTTTAATATTAAAAAAAGGCGATGAAAAAGTTGCGTTTACTTCGTTAAAGTCATAGTCTTCTAAATTTTTTATAAAAAGTGTTATAGTATTTGATTCAGGGTTTATAGATTCCGAACCGATTTCAAATGCATCTTTTAATTCAACAAATTTTATTGTAATCTTTTCTGCCTGTTTAATCTCGTTTGTGTCTTTTATGAAATACTCTAAAACAAAATAACCTTTTTTGCTGAAACTTTCTCTTGGATAGACAATGAGTTCAATGTTTTTTGTTTCGTTAGATTCTATTTTGAATCTTCCTGTCGGTTCCATTGTGAAACCAAATAGATTGTAAAATCTGAATTCGTCTGTTTTTCCATTGTTAGTTATTTCTAAATTAAATGTAGTTGGATTTTCCAGGCCGACTATTGAAACTTCATTGGGATTTTGTTTTTGAACATCTAAATTTATTGCAATTACTGTGGGAAGAAATAATGCGAGCAGTATAAGGATTAATAGTTTTTTTATCATTATTAAGAGATACAGAAATTCTATTTAAAGATTTCTATGGTGAATTTGGTTCGCTGTTACGAACGATTATAGCTCAGAATCTGCCTTGAATTGGATTTTTCGTTAGGAGAGATTTTTAATGCAAAATCAGAGCAATCAATGCTAGTCATATTAATGTTGTTTAGAAGAATAAGAGCCAAATGAGATTTCATAAAAAATCATGTCAAAATCGTGCCGGCTTTCTGGCCTTCTAAATCAAGATATGCTTTTGCCTGGTCTAAAAATTCGTCTGCATCTTCGATTAATTTATCTTCGTATTGTTCAATTCTTGACGGAATTACCCATTTTTCATAAACTCCACGAAGAAATTTTTTGAATGCTGATTGTTCAAATTTGCTTTCATAATCCCGAATTAATGTTCCTTTGACTTTGATTTCGACGGCACCGTCGTTCATTTTGACTTTTTTCCCCTCTTTCACAATTTCAATTTCCCTCATATTTGTAATTCTCCATGTTACTTTTATTTCAAATTTAAAATAATCTGTGATTTTTCTGAAACCTGTCCAAACAATATCCATTGCTTTTATATCACCGGAAATTTTTTCAACATATTTTTCTTCTATTACTATAAGATTTGATTCGTCAGTTAACCAATCATAGCAGAACCTGTAGAATTCTTTAAAATTTACGGGACCTGTGTTTTTAATTTTACTTCCGAATATTACTTCTTTTTCTACCATCTTTTATTAAGATTAATAGGAGAGAAGTGTTTAAAAATTCTTTGTTTATTAGACTCGCTTCCGCTCGCTTATTTCTTACTCAGAAATCTACTCGAGCCCACGACTTTTTATTATGTAAATATTAGTTCAAGTCGTAAACTCTCGCTTCCAGCAGATTTCTTCGCGACGGGAAAAGATAATGTGAATGATTTTTATCATATTTGAGAAACTTCTATTGTGTTTATGAGAAACTTTTTGAGTTGTTGTTTATAGAGAAAGTGAATTTATATTCTTATTCACATGCTCGCTCTGCAGCTTTCACAAATCAAACGACCGTCAACCCTGTAAAGGATATCTTGACCCCCGCAATCTTCGCAAATTCCTTCATGCATAAATTCCCTGTTTTTTGCTTTTTGGATTCGTTTTAATTTTTCTTGTTCTTCTTTTAACATTTCTATTTCACTTAATTCTGGATAAATTTCTGGATGAAAACTTAAGATATCTCTAATTGTTACAATTCCAACAAGCTCTTTTTCATGGATTACCGGAAGTCTTCGAAATTTTAATTTCTTCATTTTTTGCAAAGCTTCTTTTATAGGCGAATTCGGTTTGACTGTCGCAATCTTTTTAATAGCTATATCTTTTGCTTTAATTGAGGAAAGGTCTTCTTTTGATTTTTTGATTAATGCCCAAAGAATGTCGTCGTTTGAAATGAAACCTACTAAGCGTTTATTGTCAACAATAAGGAGACTTCCTGTTTTTTTCTTTACCATCAATTTCGCGCAGTCTAATAAACTGGCGCTTGGCGCGATTGTTACTGGATTTCTTGTCATGATATCTGCGACAATAATTTTTTCCATATTTGTTATTTCTTTAAGGATGTTGAAATATTTAAAGTTTGCTTAGATACTGAATATATAGTGGAGGAGAAGAATTTTTATAAAGGGAAGATTTGGTTCGCTCCGCGAACGATAATGGGAAATGTTAATGTATGTAAAGTAAACATCTTAACTACACACTTTGTAAAAATTGCTTGCTCCAAAGTCGCAAGTTATTAATGCTCAGAAATGAGAACCACCAGCGGGTTCTTCACAGTTCCTGCAACCACTAACTGCTTCGCCTGAATTTCTTCGTTAATAATTTCCTTAAGCGAATGTTATCTGACCGAGCATTTTGACTTTGACAAGTTTATTTATTGATAACAAAGTCAGGATGCGAGTTAAAGTTGATTATGAGCTATTGATGACACGAGCTTGCGAATGCTAATGTTTAGTTAGAAAGTGGACTTAACAATGTAAAAAGCTTTTTGTTGTTAGTGAGAAGGAAGTGAGCGTGATATCACAATAATCTTTAAAAATTGAATTCTATCTTCTTAATTATGTCAGACAAACCAATATTTCTAATGCCTGAAGATATTCAGCGTATAATGGGAAAAGACGCGCAGAGAAATAATATTCTTGCTGCGCGAATGGTTGCCGATATTGTTAAGACGACGCTCGGGCCGAAAGGGATGGACAAAATGCTTGTTAGTCCGTTGAATGAAATTATTGTTACTAATGACGGAGTTACTATTTTAGAAGAGATGAAAGTTGAACATCCTGCTGCGAAAATGATGATTGAAATTGCAAAGACACAAGAAAGTGAAGTTGGCGACGGAACAACAACTGCTGTTATGATTGCCGGCAAATTATTAGAGAACGCTGAAAAATTGTTAGATAAAAAAATTCATCCGACGGTAATTGTTAAAGGTTATCGATTGGCTGCTGATGAATCGCAGAGGATTTTACAGGGTTTGGCTTTGAAGATTGGTGAAGGTTCTGAGGGTGATGATATTTTGAGGCATGTTGCGATGACTGCTATGACTGGCAAGGGCGCTGAAAGCGCTAAAGAAAGTTTTGCGGATATTATTGTTAAAGCTGTTAAGCAGATTTATGATAAAGAATCAAATAGTGTTGATTTGGATGATATAAAAATTGAAAAGTTGAAAGGCGATGGTGTTGAAGATACAGAATTGATTTCTGGAATTGTTCTTGATAAAGAAAGGATTTCAATTGATATGCCTAAGAAAGTTGTGAATGCAAAAATTGCTTTGCTTGATTCTCCTTTGGAAATTAAGAATACAGAGATTGAAACAAAAGTTTCGATTTCGTCGCCAGAGCAGTTGCAGAGTTTTTTAGACAGAGAAGAAAAGACACTTCAAAATATGGTTAACAAGATTAAAAATTCCGGAGCTAATGTTGTTTTTTGCCAGAAAGGAATTGATGATTATACGCAGTATCTTTTAGCAAAGGAAAATATTTATGCTTGCCGGAGAATTTCGAGAAGTGATATGGAAAAGTTGTCGAAGGCAACTGGCGGAAGAATTATGAGTAATTTTAATGAGTTGAGTATGAAAGAATTGGGAAATGCCCAGTTTGTCGAGGAGAAAAAGCACGGCGATGATAAAATGACTTATGTTACTGGATGCCAGAGTCCGAAGGCGCTGACGATTTTGATTCATGGCGGGACCGAGCATGTTATTGATGAAATGGAACGTGCGATTAAAGATGGTTTAGGAGATGTGGCTGCTTCGATTAAATCTAAATTAGTTGTTCCGGGCGGCGGCGCAATTGAAATTGAGCTTGCAAAAAGATTGAGGGAATTTGGACAAAAACTTGGAGGCAGAGAGCGTTTGGCTGTTGAAGAATTTGCATTGGCTCTTGAAGATATTCCATCTACATTGGCTGAAAATGCGGGTTTGGATCCAATTGATATTCTTACTGAATTAAGAACCCGGCATGATGCAGGAGAAAGAAACGCTGGTTTGAATTTATTTACAAATAAAATTGAGAATGTTCTTGAATCTAAAATAATTGAGCCATTGAAAATTAAAACCCAGGCTATTCAATCTGCGATTGATGTTACTTCAATGATTTTGCGTATTGACGACGTGATTGCTTCTTCTGGTGGAAAAGGAAGTGGAATGCAGGGTAAGGGAATGGGTAGTGGAATGGGTGGTATGGAATATTAAAAAGATTTTTATACGATAAAAACTAATTGATTTAATGATAAAAGAAAAAACTGGAATGTATTTAGCATACTTTTTTCAATTTATGATTTTTATTTCAATATTTTTTGTTTTTTTTAATGGAAATTATTTTTATACTGCCGGCGCTGCTATTGCGTTATTTATAACTTTTCTTCCTGCAATAATACGAAGGAGATGGAATATTACTCTGCCTTGGACGCTAAATTTCTTGATTGCATTATCATTATATTTTTATTCATGGGGGCTGGCGTTTAATTTTTATGGAAGTTATTATCCTTTTTATGACAAGTTTGGACATTTTTTTGGGTCAATTGTAGTTGCATTGTTAGGTTTTGCTTCTGTAATTATTGTCAGCAAACATTCAAAACTAAAACTAACAAAGAATCAAATGATTTTTTTTATAATTATTTTCACAATGGCAATTGGAGCGTTTTGGGAAATATTAGAATTTAGTTTTGATCAAATTTTTGGAACAAGAGCAAATGCAGATTTAAGCGACGCGATGTATGATATGATCTTTAATTTTATTGGAAGTTTGGTTATAGCAGTTATAACTAATATTAATTTTGAGACTATGAAAGAGAATATAGTTAAAGTAGATAAGAAAAATTAATATTTATTTTTAATTATAAATTTATTTTTTAGGTATTTGTTCATAAAACAGAATATTGCGTAGGCGAAGATTAAGCCCGAAAGTACATCAATTGTATAATGCCCTCTTGAAAAAAATAATGCTGCAATGAGTATGAAGAGAAGCGCCATCAAAATATATTTGTAAATTCCTTTTGACATTAGTATATATAAAAATGTTCCTCCGCTATGTCCTGATGGATATACTCCGAGTTCGTATTTGGAGAATCCTTTGAATATGCTGTTTGAACCTTCGAAGCCAGGCGGATTTCCTAATGGAGTTAAGATGATGAAGATTCCTCTTAAAATTTCGAATGAACCGAGCAGCAATAAGAAGTATGGAATCTTTCTGTATTCTCTTTTGTAAACAACATAAGATGCAAAAACAATTATTACTAAAAACGCCGCCCAATCATAAATAAATGAAATGTTCCAATAAGGAATATTATCTAAAATAATATCGGAGAGTTTAGGGTATACAACGCCTTCAATTCTCCATTTATTTAATATTGATTGAGAAATTTGATTTGCCAGAACACCAATGTAAAAAATTAATAAACTAAGATAAAATATTTTGCTTGTGAAGACGAGTTTCAACCCCTTTTTTATTTCGGTTAGTTCCTTCTTTAACCATTTATTCATAATGAGAAAAGGGAATTTCAATTTAAAAACTTTGTCAAATCTCATAAATCTTGTCGATAAAACTTACGTAAAGAATGTGAAGGAGCTCCATTAAAAACAAAGCAATAACCGCGTACAGTTCATAATCATAAGAGATTGCAAAGAATATTACAATTAAAATAAATACAAATGCGAGAGTGTCTGTTTTTAATTTTTTAGTTATGAATCTTTTTATTTTGGTGTTTGTGACATTTGGTTTTATTGACAGATATTTTACTATTGACAAAAAGAACAGGAATAAATAAATGTAAAGCCACGACGTGATGCTGCTGAGAGCTATTGTGGTGAATAAAGTTATTATCATGAAGAATATAAAGATGTCGAATACGAATTCGATTAGTTTTTGTGAGTGGTGGATTTTTTCGCCGATAAAAACATAGCCCCACCAGAAATAAATTGCAGTGATTATTGATGTTGCTAAGAGCCAATATTCTGTGACAGAATTTAATTTCCAAAATATATCTATCGCTAAAATTGCAGGGATTATAAAAAAAGCTGTAGATAATAATCGATGGACCTCTTTCATAATTTAATATAGCAAGATATGTTTATAAATATTCTTTATATTTAATAATATGAAAATTGCGATTTTTACAGATTGCTTTTTGCCGCAGATGAATGGGGTGGTGACTGTTGTTGTTAATTTAGTTAAGGGGCTCGCTGATAAAGGGCATAAGGTTTTTATTATTGCGCCGAGATATAAGGGTTATAGAGAATTCAAATATAAAAATGTTGAAGTTCTTAGAATAGCGTCGGTTCCTTACATTTTTTATCCAGAATTTAGAGTTACTTCTTTTTTTAATAAAAAAATTTATGATTTAATTAAAAGAGAAAAACCAGATGTGATTCATTTTTTTGCGCCGATGCCTCTTGGTTTGCAGGCGATTTTAATGTCCAAATATTTTAAAATTCCGTTGATTGGCGCGTTTAATACATTTAATGCAGATCCCCAATATATGAAACATTTTAGGATTAATACAGAATTTGCCAGAAAGTTTGTATGGAACTTTATTAAATTTCATTTTAATAGATGTGATTTAGTTACATGTCCAAGCGAGAGTGCGAAAAAAGAAATTGTGAAAAATGGTTTTACAAAACCCATTAAGGTTATTCATAATGCAGTTGATTTGGAGATTTTTGATAAGTCAAGATTTAAACGTGTAAAAAAGAAAGATAATGCAGAAGGAAAGTCTCTTTTGTATATCGGCAGGATGGGGCATGAGAAGAATATTATTTATTTGTTAGAATGTTTTAAACTTGTTTTGAAAGAAATGCCAAGGACAAAATTAGTGTTGGTTGGAACTGGACCTAATTTAGAGGAGTTTAAGAAAAAAGCAAATGAATTAGAGATTTCTAAGAATGTATTTTTTAAAGGGGGAATACCTCATAAAAAACTTGTTAAAACATTGGTTTCTGGAAATTTTTATTTGTTTGTAACAGCGTCGACAACTGAGACTTTTGGAATTTCAACTTTAGAAACTCAGGCAAGTGGAATTCCATGTGTGGCAATAAATGCGACAGGAACTAAAGATATTATTAAAAATGGTTATAATGGATATCTTGTTAAAGACGGCAACAAAAAAGAGTTTGCAAAGAAAGTTTTAGAACTTTTGAAAAAGAATTCTTTGAGAGAGAAAATGGGAAGAAATGCAATTAATGAATCTAAGAAATATTCAAGCAGGAAAATAAATAAAATTTGGATTAATGAGTATAGGAAGTTGATAAATGAAAAATAAAGTGTCTTGCATAATTCCAGCGTATAACGAAGAATCTCGGATTGCAAATGTTTTGAAAGTTGTTGAGAATCATCCAATTCTTGACGAGGTCATTGTAATTAATGATGGTTCTACTGATAAAACTGCCGACGTTATTAGAAGATTTAAGGTGACTTTTATTGACAAGAAAAAAAATCAAGGAAAAAGTATCGCAGTAATGACTGGAATTCAGAAATCTAAGGGAGATATTATTATAATGTTAGATTCTGATCTTTCTGGATTAACAAAAAAAAATGTTACTGATTTAGTAAACCCTGTTTTGAAAAATGAAGCAGATATGACATTAAGTTTGAGGGGAAATAGCTTATTAATTTACAAGCTTTTTGGAAATGATTTTATATCTGGCGAGAGGGCTTTTAGAAGAGATTTTATTAAAAATTATAATGTGTTAAAAAAACTTCCAGGATATGGAATTGAATCTTTTTATAATGAACAGGCAATTAAGAAAAAATATCGGATTAAGATTGTTGATTTTAGCAATGTGATTTTAGCGAATAAATCTGATAAGATTGGATTTTGGAAAGGGAATTGGGGAGAAATAAAAATGGTTATGCAAATTTTTAAGATGATTGGTTTTTTTAGGTTTTTTTATATTTTCTTTAAAATGAATTTTATGAGAGTTTAAAGTTGATAAGTTCCTTTTGCTGAAACATGGGCGTCATAGCCATTTTGCCTTAAAGATTCACATTGGTCCTCGACGCAAAGTCTTGGATGATTAACTCTTGAATAAAATAAACCGCAAACTAATATTGGGCGGTCTTTTGGAACCCTCTCTGGAATTTGTGTTGGCGGCCATAAATTCATTTCTGTGAATTCATGACTTCCTTTTATTTCCGCGATTTCACTTCTTACTTGGTTTAGGAAAGTGGAATCAAGATGGCGGTCTGCTTTATCTGGATTTGCATGCACAACTACGAAGAATGGATTTTGAAATTCTCTTGGATTTCTTAGGGAAAGTTTTTTGTCAACCATGTTTAAATTGTTATTTTTGTGGTTATAAATGTTTTGATAATGTGTTATCCACAAACATATGTCGTATTTCACTTATGTGTAAATTTGTTGCTGACGCAAGATTAATGGTTTCGAGCCAGACCTTCGTCAAGGCTCTCCACTAAGAAATAGTAAACCTAAAACATCTTAGAAATATACTATTGTCATCTTTTCTCGACGGAAAATCCTGCTGAAAGCGGATTTGAAGTTATAATTAATTTTCAAGCGCGAGCGAGAAGTAATTTTCGGTAGCCATTCGATATATGTCTATTGATTCTACAAAAATGTTTTGATAATAATCTTTTTAAAATGTTAATCCCCTTAATTAATAATGCGTGGATAGTTTATCGGTAGAATATCTCGTTGCCAACGAGGTGAGCCGGGTTCGATTCCCGGTCCGCGCATTTTTCTTTTTAGAAAGCTTTTTAATATATTGATTTGTTTTCTTTTTATTACTCGGCCCTATAGTCTAGTGGCAAAACGGCTCGTTTACACCGAGCAGTCAGCAGTTCGATCCTGCTTAGGGCCATTATCAGTCTGAAAGACTGATTATTTTCATTAGATCGACCTGTTCGATTCCGAGCAACTTTGCGACGGAGAAATGTTTCTCAATTAATAACCGAGCGGGGTTGCGAGTCGCGCAGGGCCATTATATTATTTACTTGCGAGTTTCCAAAGTAGATCAAATTGCTCAACGAAGCCGGAGGAAATGTTTTTAGAATTTATGACTATAACTTTTTTGTCTGTCCAAGAAACAAATGCTGTCTTATCACCATAAATTATAATTGCCATTGGTACCTTATAACTTGAATCTAATACTCGAACTTTTGAATATGGAGTTTTTGCTACTTTTTTAGCTCGATCTTGAGCTTCTCTCTTAAATAATATTTTTTGGGTAATTTTTCTTTCTATTCTGATATTATAATATTGATCATAAAAGTGTTCTGTTAGAGAGGCAAATTCGTTTCCAGCTCCGAGAACATAAAATTCTTTAACATTTTCTAATTGTTCTCTCAAAACAATCTTTATTCCCCGTAAACCTGAATAGACTTCAACATGCATTGATTCTGGTTCCTTTTTGGTCATTTGTAAAAGGGAGGGCATTATCTCATCCAGATTCTGTTGTTTCTCTTCGAGAATTTTTTTGATGTTTTTTGGATTATTTGCTGAAAAATAACTTCTATTCTCTTTTGTGACTCTAGAAACTAATCCTTTCTTTTGCAAAGATTCAAGAACTCTATAAATTAAAGATCTATTAATTTCTGTTTCCTTTGATAATTTACCAGTTCTAACCTCTCCTAATTTTAGTAAATCTAAGTACACCTTGGATTCATTTTCTGTTAATCCTAAGCTGATGAGGTTTTTTTCTATATCCATCGTTAAATCTAGTCATTAAACTATATAAATATTGTTGTTACCAAAGTGAAGACACTAATTTAAATATGGAATATTTAGCCCATCAATATGACAAAAAATAATATAGAGCATTATGTGAAATTTTTGTGGAATAGTTTTGGCAGTTATACTCCTGCAAAATCAGTAAATGTTAGAGCTCCTAAACAAGTTAGTATTCCTAGAAGTAGAAAATTACCTTGTGGAGATCCAATATGGGTATATGGTTTTTATTTCTTTGACATAGACCTTAACAGGTTTGATAAAGAGAAACTTCGACCTACTAGAGATGTAATGGAGTTTTTTAGAGATAGATTTTCTGAGCAGGGAGTAAATGTAAGTGGAACATATTATCTTTCAGATGGTAAAAGATTAGTAAGACCGGTTTTAGGCAAAGATGTGGTAAATAGATTTGAAGCGCTGAAAAAGTTGTCCAGTCTATTGAAAAAATGTGAAAATAAAGATTATTTGCTTTACGATGAATATCCAGGTAATATTGTTCATAAACATTTAAAGACTTTAAGTGAATCGAGAGAAGTTAAATCAGATAAATCATTGAAAGGTGTAATTCAAGAGTTTTCCTCTCCAGAATTAGGTTGTACATTACTTAGACTTGGAAATGAAATAAATTATATGCAACTTCACTTCAATATGGGTTACTCATGGAATATCCGTAAATATGTTCCTGATACGAAAAGATTGCTTTTATTAAATCCCACAATCGATTCTTGTGGTGTTCCATATTCATTAAGAGATGCAAAAAATAAAGATTTTATACGAGATCAAGAAACAGGAGATTATAAACAAGTTGGTTCTATTTTTGCTGGAACTAAACCAAAAAATAGTTTGGAGTGGACCTTACGCAAAAAATGATCCCTCAATTCACCGAGAAGGGTCGCGAGTGTGCTTAGGGCCATTACTAAAATTATTTAAAGAAAGCGTCTTTTAATGTAAAATGAAAATCGGAATTTTAGGTTCTGGCGATGTTGGAAAAACTCTGGCTTTAGGTTTTAAGAAGCATGGCTACGAAGTTATGATTGGAACAGAACATAAAGAAAAACTCTTTGAGTGGAAAGAAAAAAATAATATTGATGTTGCAAGTTTCTCTGCGACTGCCGAATTTGGTGAGATAGTAGTGCTATCTGTTAAGGGAAAATCTGCGAAAGAGGCATTGACTATATCTGGCTCAGAAAACTTAACTGGAAAAACAGTAATTGACACAACAAATCCTATTGCTGACTCTCCTCCAGAAAATGGGGTTTTAAAATTCTTTACATCATTAGACAATTCATTAATGGAACAATTGCAGAAGGATTTTCCTGAAGTAAATTTTGTTAAAGCGTTCAATAGTATTGGTAGTCCATTTATGGTGAATCCTGCTTTTGATGAGAAACCGACAATGTTTATATGTGGAAATAACTATGAATCGAAAAAAGTAGTAACTGAAATTTTAGATAAGTTTGGTTTTGAAGTAGAAGATATGGGAAAAGTTGAATCTGCAAGAGCTATTGAACCTTTATGTATGTTGTGGTGTATTCCCGGATTTTTGAGAAATGAATGGTATCATGGTTTTAAGTTGTTGAAAAAGTAGTTTTTAGAATTTATTTTTTATACCTAATTATCTCAGCGATGAGAACAACCAGCCCAGCAACAAGGGCGGCGTTTTCCTTCTTTAATTTCTGTGTACGTCCTCTTGAGTCTGCGATTCCTCGTCTCAATTTGTTTAGCGTCTTCAATCCAGCATATAAAACTCATTGCGTCCAAGAGGTGTAAGATTATTCCATGCGGTTAATGACGCCTTGTCAGAAGTAAGAGCCTTTCGTAAATCATCTGGCACTTTATGCACCACTCCGTCGGAGATTTCTTTTTTGAGAGTTGTATTTGATTGTTTTTGCATAATTATAATATTGATACAGAATTTATAAATTTGTAGGATTCTCTTTAGGGTCATTATAAAAAAAGATTTAAACATGTAATCTCTCGATTATTATGAAAATTATTATAGATGTGAAGGTTAAGAATTTGAAAAGAGCTGTTGAATTTTATACAAAGAAATTAGGATTGATTTGCCGACGGCAGGAAAAAGATTGGGCAGCGATTGGAGTTGGAGATAGTGAAATACACTTATATCTTTATGGAGGGGTTACTCATGGATTGGAGTTTTATGTTGATGACTTAGATGAAGAAGTAAGAAAATTAAAAGATAAAGGCGTCGAGTTTTTTTATGATAAAAATATGCCGAATTTTATTAGTGTGGATGAAAATAAAATAACAAAATTTCTTTGGGGAAGAACAGCTTTTTTCAAAGATTCTGAAGGAAATGAGTTAGCGTTAGTCAAGGATTTTTAGTTAGAGTATTTTTTGATATGACCATATTTTGAAAAAGATTATAAAGCATTTTTGATTATATCTAATATGGCTAAAGTCAATAAATTCATATTTTGGACTCCGAGGATATTAGCTATTTTGTTTATCCTATTCTTAGCGATGTTTTCGTTGGATGTTTTTGAATCAGCGTCGGGTTTTGGCGAGATTTTAGTTGGATTGTTTATTCATAATATTCCAGCAATGATTTTATTAGTTGTTTTGATAATATCTTGGAAACATGAAATTGTCGGCGGAATTGCTTTTGTTCTCGCGGGCATAGCTCACATGATATCTTCAGTTGTAAGAGCAGATGTTGACCCATGGTATATCTCTGCCGCCTTTTCGTTGATAATTGATGTGCCTGCATTCTTCATAGGAATTTTATTTCTTATTGGATGGAGACAGAAAAGAAAACGAAAAAAATAACTTGTTATAAAAAGTAACTAATGGAAGATATTCTTTTACATCGAAAATTCAGGGGTTCGAGGAAAGTTTAGGGTTATTCGTTCTTAATCAAAAGTAACGACAAAGCAAATCTTTATAAGTCATCTCTTTTTAATTTTTATATGACTGATAAAATTGAACAAACTATTCCTGGAATGGATATTGATAATAAATATTCCAACAAGAAACCTATTGTTGAAGATGCTGATAAAATCAAGAAAGAAATGGATAAGAAAAAAGAGAAACTTGAGAAATTAAAATCCCAGCTTATTAAAAAATTTTCTTTTATCGAGGCGATTGGTGTTTTGCCGCCGCAGTCGATTCCGATTTTTATTCAGGATGAAGAAGCGCCGAAGGAAACTGAGAAACTGATTCATCTTCTTGTTGTGATTCCCGAAGATAAATTTAAGGAAATTAAAAAGATTAAGAAAGAGATGGTTGAAATTATTGAGAAATCCGACGAGAAAGTTTGGCTGCATCTTTTGACGCCAGTTGATATTTGGGAATTGTGTCTTGATTCTAAGTTTGACCTTGTTGGTGCGTTCGCAATGTCTTTCCCTTTGTTTGATAAAGGATTTCTTGGAGCATTAAGAGTTGCAGAAATTCATAAGAGTTTAGTTTTGAGAAAATTTGAGAAGTATGTTGTTAGTTATGTTATTGCCGGCAGTTTAGTTAGAGGCGAGGCTGTTAAAACTTCTGATGTTGATACTTATGTTATTATTAATGACACTGATGTCAAACGAATGCCTCGTTTGGAATTGAAAGAAAAACTTCGTGGAATTATTTACCAATATATTTCTGATGCAGGTGCATTGGCTGGAGTTAAGAATTTGCTTAATGTCCAGGTTTATCTTTTGACTGATTTTTGGGAAGCTGTTAAAGATGCGCATCCTGTTATGTTTACTTTAATTAGGGACGGTGTTCCTTTGTATGATAGAGGAACGTTTATGCCATGGAAAGCATTGCTGAAAATGGGCAAGTTGAAACCATCGCCAGAAGCAATTGATATGTTTATGTCAATGGGCGATAAAGTTGATAAGCGTGTTAAGAGGACAATGTTGGATTTGGTTATGGGAGATATTTATTGGGGTGTGCTGACACCCTCGCAGGCGCTGTTGATGTTGTATGGTTTGCCACCGCCGAATGTTAAGGAAACTGTTAAGCAAATGAAATCTGTTTTTGTTGACAAGGAGAAAATGCTTGAGAAAAAATATATTGATATTCTTGAAAAGATTTGCATTAAATATTACAAGGGTTATGAACATGAAAAAGTTAAGGAGGTTTCTGGCAAGGAAGTTGATGAACTTTTGAAAGATATGAATGATTATCTTAAACGTTTGAAAGAATTAAGAGAGCAGATTGAGAAGCGAACAAGCGAAAAAACAATTGAAGATATTTACAAAGACGTTTTTGAACTTTTAGAAAGCGTCGTTGGAAAGAAGTCGCTGGAAAAAACAGTTTCAGAATTTGATAATATTTTTGTTAAGAAAGGTATTTTTTCTGGACAGCATTTGAGAATTTTGAAAAATATAGTTACTGCAAAAAAAGAATTCAAGAAAGGAAAATTGAATGCACATAAAGTCAACGATGCCCGTAAAGAAGCTTCGATTTTGATTAATGATTTGATTGAATATAATCAGAGGAAAGAGTTGGGGAAAAAATGATTATTAGGTTCGTCTAAGGACTCGCTTATCATTGGCTCAGAAATCTGTTTCACTTGATTTCTTCGTTAAGAAAAAAGTTAATGTAAAAATTTTTGAAATATTTTGTTCTACGATTTATTGTTTTTTGTGAGTTTTAATCTTTTAAAGATATAATAATTAGCTGCTCATTACATTCGCAGATTTCTATTAAAATTAATATAATTCGACGAGCAAGTGTGAGTGTTTACGTTTTGACAATTTTAAATATTAATAACAAAACGTGGGTGCGAGTAGAGGAGTGAAATTTTACTATTAGATTAAAAATAGATAAAGCTAATAAATGTTAAGTTTAGAATAGTTTTTTTAAGTATCAGAACACGAAGGTAAACTTTTTAAACGCATTTTCTCATTAGATTTCTATGAAAGGAAAAGTAATTCAATTCAGACGAGGAAGGCATACTGTTCATCAGAAGCATTTTCTTATAGAAGTTGATGGTGTTGATAATCGAGAGAAAGCTTCTAAGTTAGTTGGAAAGATTGTTGAATGGAAATCGCCGGCAGGAAAAATGATTAAAGGAAAAGTTGCTTCTGCTCATGGAAATAAAGGTGTTTTGAGATGTATATTTGAAAAAGGTTTACCGGGGCAAGCGATTACGACGGAGGTTGAGATAGGAGAGAGAAAATGAATGAGTTAACATTTGACAAAGAGTATAAAGTATTAAAAAGGAGAGATGTAAGTGTCGGAGAAGAAATTGAATTATCTGAAGATGAAATATATTTTGTAAGATATAGAAATAAAATAATTATTTCTCCATTAAAAGGGAGATACCTTATGGATAAGTTAATGAGAACTAAATTTTCTTTTCCAATTAGTATGATGAATGTTTATAGTGAAAGAGGAGCCTTGGTTCCTTTAGATATTGAAGGTCCATTACAAGTAATAAAAGGAAGAAAAACAGGAGCATTAGAATAACATGGCAACATTGAGAAAATCATCAGCTTATAGCAAGACAATAGAACGTCCGTATACTCGGAAGTCTAAGAAAAAAAGTAAATCTTTTATTAAGGCTGTTCCTGCGCAAGGGATCGTTAAGTTCAATATGGGAAACCAGAAGATATTTGATAAAAATAATTTTCCTTTTGTTTTAAATATGGTTACTACTGAGAATATTCAGATTCGTTCGAATGCGTTGGAAGCGTGCCGCCAGTATATTAATAAGAAACTTGAGCAAGCTTATCCTGGACAATATTATTATAAGATTCCATCTTACCCTCATCACATCCAAAGAGAAAATAAAATGTTGACTGCAGCTGGAGCTGATAGAATGTCGACGGGAATGCAATTGAGTTTCGGGAGGGCGATTGCAAGGGCAGCTATGCTTAAGAAAGGAGACACTGTTTTTCTTGTTGCAACTTCTACAAAAAAGGCGGATGCTTTTGCAAGGAATACACTAAAGACTATTAAAGCTAAATTGCCCTGCAAGACGAGTATTATTGGCGAGGAATTAAAGGTTAAGAGTTGAGAAATTATTAACCATAAATATTTTTTCTATGTCCTATTTCAAGAATATAAATTATTGAGTTCTCTTGATTTATGTCTAATATAGTACGATAGTCTCCCATTCTCATTATAAAATAAGGTGTTCCTTCTTTTCTTTTTATGAAATGAAATGGTCTTATTTTTATTCTTTCTAAAACATTGATAACTCTTTTTTGAATATCTTGAGATAATTTATTGAACTGTTTTTCAGCAGTTTGTGTAAATTCAATATTATACATTACTGCTACACTCCGACTTTTCTTTTCAATTGTTCAAGAGAAATTGTTTTGTTTTCTTTTATTTCTTTTTCAGATTGCAGAATGTTTTTTTTAGTATTTTCCGAGAATTCCATCCTATCCTCTATTAAATCCCAGATAACTTTCTCGTAGCTTTCTTTATTATCCATTTTCATGTTTCTTAACTTAGATAATAATTCGCTGCTTATTTGAATTGTTGTATCCATAGTTAGTTATATAGTCAGTTATATATAAAACTTTCCTCCTATTTTGTTACTCCTATAGTATAGTTACATATAGAAAAGTTTATAAACCACATTTTTCTTGATTTGTTAAGATGAAAACACTAAAAGATGTTTCAAAGAAAATTGGAAGAGGATTAACTGCGTTGGCTATAGTTGGAAACTTGAGTGGATGCGGTGGAAATCCCCCTTCAAGATTTGTAACAACTCATTCACATATGCCTTATGTTCTTGAACAATCAAGATTATTCCATAAAAATTACAAATCTCATGGAAATGATAAAGATATAGACGGAGATAAGATGAATGATTTATATGTTGTAAATAATGATGGGACTGCATATCACACAATGTCTCGAAGATTAATTCAAGGTGAAGATTCTACTGAACAACTTTTATGGGTCGAAAATACTGAAGAAGCAATCAATAACGCACAAAAAGGAGAATACGATTCAATATAAAATGAAAAATAATTCACTCACTAAAATTGTATTGCCTATTGCATTAGCTGGAAGTTTACTTGGATTAGCTGGAAGTTTAGTTAGAGGATGTAGTGGAGATAAAGAAATTAAAAGACCTGAACCTGTTCAAAGAGATTCTGCAATTGTATACTTTAGAAATATTGGTCAATCACAAATAAGAGATTTAGATAATGATGGACAAGCAGATGTTATCATTGGAGATAATGAGTCACAAATAGCTAAATATGTTTTCCCTGGATATGAGGATAAAGTTAGAACACTTCCTAATTATACAAAAAAAATGTATCCAGTTATGAGGACAAATGCATCGGATGTTCTAGCTTGCTTAGGGCGTCTTGAAGATAATATTAATTATAATGTTTATCTTGAACAAATAAAAATAAAAGGAGCAACACAATAAAATGAAAAAAATAAGAAACGTCACATTAGTTAATAATGTTAGAGAAACCCCGAGATTTTGGGGAGATAAAAGAGCCGAAGGAAAGGGAATTGAAGTTAATGTTGAAGCATTAAATCCGAGATTAAGATTTTCTGGAAAGATGATTGTTCCTCCCCTTGATTTAACTCAGGATTTTATTGGAATTACTCCTGAATCAATTGAAAGTTATGCTAAAAGTTATGAAAATCAGGGAATGACTGTTGACGGAGTTTATGTTTACAAAAAACCTTTTGAAAGCAAAGGTTTTAAAAGACAAGCCCCAAATCATATTCAAGAATATACTCCTGGAGTGTTAAATTAAATGGCAAAAGAAAATAAAAAAGAACAATCAAATGAAGAAAAGAAAGTTGATAGAGAGAAAAAGAGAACTGAAGCTTTGGAGAATTTGAAAAATGAAAATCTTAATAGTTTAGCTGTAGCTTATCATGTTAAAGGTAATCTTAGAGCATATGGAGAGGAAACAAATAAAATTGTTGAAATGCATCTTTATAGAACTGCATTGGGAGATAATCCGAATGAGATTGTTGGTGAGCTTTTAGGTTCAAGAGAAGGAGATGAACTTTATTCTGGACAAGTTAGTGAAAGTAGAATAATTAATAGAGCTGCAGCAGTTCAGCAAGAATCATTATTGAGTGTTACTGTTGGAGATGTTTTAGGATTAATGGGTATTGATAAAGAAAAAGACACTTTAGCAAAATACAAAGACTATTTTATTGGAGATTTAAGCAAGTCTAAAGATAAGGAAGAAAAAGAAGCTTTCCAAAGTATAGTTGGCGGTTATCAATCTTATTTCATAGAAGGCAAAGTTATAGAAGCATACGAGAAAAGCAGGGAAGCAACAAAGAAAAGTTTAGAGCAAGTTGTTGATGAAGAAGGAAATGTTGTTAAGTTAAAACCCAGAAATGATAGAGAAAGAGATTACGATAGAGAATATGCTAAGGCTGCTTAAGATTTAGAAGTTTCAAAATGACATACAGATTAAAACCTATTACTGAAGAAATTCCTTACGTTAATTCATTAAGGCAAAATAATTCTGCAGGAAATTACGGGCGAAAGAGCAATTATGATTTAGAATATTTCGTAATGCAATCTTTTAGCGGGAAGTATGAATGAATTATGTTAAAAGTTTGAAAATTTATTACGACTTCAAATCCGACTTTAACTCACATTCCGACTTTGTTATATATTAACTATTTGTCAAAGTCAAAATGTTCGGTCAGGACTTTCCGTCGAGAAAAATGATAACAACAAAAAGGATTCTTCGAGATATATCATGAAATGAAATTACAAGTGATTAATGACCTCATACATAAATTAACATTAAAAAAGGATTTCAGGAGAGTTGAAGAATTACTTAAAATGAAAGTAGAATTATATCCTAATCAATAAGCACCGAATGTTAAGGTTTTTATAATGACATTTCATAAATTTAATATGGTAGATACAACGTTTATAACTAATCAAGGAACAGACACTCTTGAAAATCATTTTAAGATGTTAATGAAAAATACTAAAGCATTTAGTTGTCTAGTTGGATACTTTTATGCTAGCGGATTTTTTAGAATATATAAAGAATTAGAAGATGTAGAAGAGATAAAAATCTTAGTAGGTATTAACACAGATAAACAGGCATTTGATATGTTAAGTGTTGCAAGAGAAAATCAATTAATATTAAAAGATTCTACGGCTGAGGTAAAAAAAGAGATAGAAAATAAACTTGTTAAAGAGTATGAAGATTCTAAAGATACTTTAGAAGTTGAAGAAGGAACAAAAAAATTTATTGGGTGGATACAATCTGGTAAATTAAAAATTAGGGCTTCTCCAAATCAAGACATGCATGGAAAGATATATATTTTTACTTCTAAAGGTGGGGGGTTTGGAGATGAAGGAAGAGTTATCACAGGTTCTAGTAATTTAACAGATGCCGGATTAAATAGGGGCAATGAAATAAACAAAGTAGAAAAAAGAAAAGAGGATTATGACTGGGCTTTAAAATTTTTCAATAATATTTGGGAATCTGCAATTGATATTTCGGAGAAGTATGTTCACACAATCAATACTAAAACTTGGATTAATTCCGAACTTTCCCCATATCACTTATTTTTAAAATTCTTATACGAATATCTTAAAGAAAGAGTAGATGAAGATTTAGAAAAACTTAGAGATGATAATTTTAGACCTGATAAGTTCATGGAGTTAAAGTATCAATCTGATGCAGTTATAGATGCTAGGGCAAAATTATTAGAATATGGCGGAGTATTTATCTCGGATGTTGTCGGCTTGGGAAAAACATATATTGCTACTATGCTCGTAAAGGAACTAGAGTTAGTTGATGGAAAAAATGCTGGAACTCTAGTCATTGCCCCACCAGTATTACTAGATAAGAATAATCCCGGTTCATGGAATAAAGCATTTTTTGACTTTGGACTAAGAAGGTTTGATTTTTGTTCAAGAGGGATGTTAGATAATGCTATTGAAAAAGCTAGAGATTACAAAACCATAATAATAGACGAATCTCATGGTTTTAGAAATGAATCTACTCAGATGTATGAGCAACTTTTTAGGATTTGTAGGGGCAAAAAAGTAATACTTGTTTCAGCTACACCCCTAAATAATTCTCCAATGGATATTCTTTCTCAGATTAAATTATTTCAAAATACTAGAAAGTCTACTTTCCCAAATCCACAAGTTAGAGACTTAGAATCCTTTTTTAAGAGACTTCAAGCTAGACTAAAGGGATTAGACAGACAGAAGGATAAGGATGTCTATATTAAGATAGTAAAAGAGAACGCTAAAGAAATTAGAGAAAAAGTGCTCAAATATATAATGGTTAGAAGAACTAGAAAAAGTATAGAGAAGTATTACCATGAAGATTTAAAACAACAGGGATTAAAGTTTCCTAGTGTTGAAGACCCAAGACCAATAATATACAAATTCGATGAAAAACTGGATAAGATATTTAATAAAACTCTAGACCTAATTATTAATAAATTTCATTACGCTAGATATACTCCACTGCTTTATCTGAAAAATCAAAAAGTTCTTTCGAATTTAGAAAAGGGCTCTCAGAAGAATATGGGCAATTTTATGAAAGTGGTTTTATTGAAAAGACTAGAAAGCAGTTTTCATGCTTTTAAGAATACTGTTGAAAGGTTTATTAAATCTCATAATTATTTTATTAAAGCCTATGAAAATGGGCATATTTACCTTAGCAAAAAGTATCTTAATAAAATCTTAGAGTTCATTGAATCTGAGGACGATTTCTCCCTCCAAGAATTAATTGATAATGATAAAGCTAAAGACTATGATGCGAAGGATTTTGGCAGTGAATTTATTGTTCATCTGAAAGAAGATTTAGTTACTTTAGAAGAGATTCAAAATCTTTGGAAAGATGTAAACTATGACCCTAAACTTGAAGAATTTGAAAGGAAGTTATCCTCTGACGATATTCTAAAGAAAAACAAAGTTATTGTTTTCACAGAATCGAAAGAAACAGCAGAGTATTTAGAGGACAAACTTAAACTTTCTTTAAAGGGCGTAAGAGCATTTTCAAGTGCTTCAGAAGAAAGTTTGCGAAAAGAAATTATGGAAAATTTCGATGCAAGAAAACCCGATAAAAAAAGTATACGAATTCTTATTACTACAGATATATTGGCAGAAGGTGTAAATTTGCATAGGTCTAATGTAGTAATTAATTACGATATTCCTTGGAATCCTATAAAAATGATGCAAAGGGTAGGGAGAATTAATAGAGTTGATTCAATCTACGACCGGATATATACTTATAACTTTTTCCCTGCTGGTCCAATAAATGAAAATGTTAAACTAACTGAAGCCGCAGAGGCAAAAATAAAAGCATTTATAAGCTTGCCTGCTGAAAGAAAACTCCACACTTAAGTGATGAGTGAATTTCAGCTGTCATGCCGGCAAGCTTTTCTCAGTAAAATATTAATTCTAGAAAAACTAAATAAAAAAGTCGGCAGGT
>Ga0209211_10002939_pt1 | contig 28582 bp, 24 predicted proteins | sample RifGroA2_FD_183992 | JGI IMG/M metagenome (GOLD analysis project Ga0209211, IMG submission 183992) | Groundwater microbial communities from Rifle, Colorado, USA - Groundwater A2 (SPAdes) (version 2) | ecosystem: Environmental > Aquatic > Deep subsurface > Groundwater | place: Rifle, Colorado...
TCCGCCGGGCGTTGGAGATCAAACCGGATTTCGCCGAGGCGCACAACAACCTGGGCAATGCCCTGAAAGACCTCGGGAAACCCGATGACGCGGTGGCGAGCTACCGCCGGGCACTGGAGATCAAACCCAATTTCGCCGAGGCGCATAGCAACCTGGGCAATGCCCTGCAAGCCTTCGGGCAACTCGATGCCGCAGTGGCAAACTGCCGTCGAGCGTTGGAGATCAAACCCGATTTCGCCGAGGCGCACAGCAACTTGGGCAATGCCCTGAAAGCCCTAGGGCAACCCGATGATGCCGTGGCGAGCTATCGCCGGGCGCTTGAGATCAAACCCGATTTCGCCGAGGCGCACAGCAACTTGATCTTCACGCTGGACATGGCTGCCGAAATGAGCCTTTCCGCACTGCACGACGAGCGTAAAAAGTGGTTTAAAACCCACGCGGCCCATTTGCTGCAACACCGCCCGCATGCCAATGTTGCCGACCCGGAACGTCGGCTACGCATCGGCTATGTCTCAGCCGACTTCAGAATACACTCTGCGGCCAGCGCTTTTGGCACGATGCTGATCCACTTCGACCGTTCCAGATTCGACGTAGTCGCCTATTCCAACACCGTCAAAGAAGATCAGCTGACCCAACACTTCCGGCAAAGCGCCACCTGCTGGAGAAAGATCGTCGGCCTATCGGACGACGCGGTCGCCGACCTGATCCGGCAGGACGGGATCGACATCCTGGTCGACCTGTCCGGGTTCTCGGCGGGCAACCGCCTGCTGGTGTTTGCCCGCAAACCCGCCCCGGTCCAGATCACCGCCTGGGGCTACGCATCGGGCACCGGCATGGGCGCCATGGACGTACTCCTGTCGGACAATGTCGTCATCCCCCCCGAAGAGCAACAGTTCTATACCGAACAAATCCGCTACCTGCCCAGCTTCCTCACCTATTTTGCCCGCGAAGCGCCCCCCGCCGTCGGAGAACTGCCCGCCCTGACAGCCGGGCACATCACCTTCGGCTCGTTCAACCGGCTGGCCAAGATATCGGACGAAGCCTACCGGACATGGGCGCAGGTATTGCAGGCCGTGCCCGCAAGCCGCATGATCCTCAAAACCGGCGAACTGAGCGATGCGGGGACCAGAGCGCGGGTGATCGCGCACTTCACCGGGGCGGGGATCGCCGCCGAACGCATCACCCTGCTGGGAGGAACGCCCTGGCAAGAACACATGGAAGCCTTCAACCGTGTGGACATCTCGCTTGACCCCTTCCCGCAAGGAGGCGGAGTCACCACGATGGAAGGGCTGTTGATGGGTGTGCCGGTCGTCACCCTGCGCTATCACACCCTGTGCGGAAGAATATCGGCCTCGTTTCTGACCACGCTGGGCATGCCCGACTGGATAGCGGAAAGCCCGGAACAGTACGTTGAGATTGCCGTACGGAAGGCGCAAGACCTATCGGGGTTGGCAGAATTAAGAGGCCGGATGCGCGCCCGTTTTATGACATCAGTCCTCGGTGATACCGATGCCTATGTCCGTGCGGCTGAACAGGAATACCGGCAGCTCTGGCGGGAATGGTGCGGCTTGCTTACAACTTCTTGACACCTTTGTTGACTGCTGCAGAGTAAAAGGGCGCAAAAATTAATCCTGCAGCACCAAATCCCCGATTAGTCAGTTGTTCAACGAACTCGTTGTAATGGCTGCCCCACTTGGGTAGTAATGGCTGGTATTGGCGAGTGAAGAAATCTTCAACTGTTATTTCAAGCTGTTCTTGCGGTTGACCGGCTTCGAGGCTATCCAGCAAATAAGAAAAGAAATCAAAATGTATGGTCGCCATTTCCTGATTCATTTCTTTTGTTTTTTCCTTAAATACTGCATATTCGTTGAATAGCTCATCATGCGCATTTTTATTCATGGGATTCAGCATTCTGGAAAGCAGATTTCCCGACTTTACCTGCAAATCATTAACCTTTAGGGTGACCGGGAATCGCGCAAATATATTTTGAAAAAGTCTTGCCATTTTTTCCGCCTGTTTATCAAGCATGATATACAGTGGTAGTTCGCAAACATTGTTTGATTCAATGACACGATTCTCTGCCTGGAGTGTGCGGTATAGCTTGGAACCCCGGATAAGCATCAACCCATTGGATATATGGTTTAAGTTGTCTGTTGTCCCGACTTCGTGAAGGAAATTTATATTGGCTCGAAGTGTTGACATGGTTGAGTTTGGGCCAAACATGATAAAACCAGTCAGGAAGTAAAAAATATCCATATCTCTCAGGATATTGACCATCCTGTAATTGTCGGACAAGGTGGCATTTTTCTCATAGAACTTCAATTCGTCATCAGAACCTGCTTCGACCCCGACAATGATTACGTCAATTCCCGCCTTTTTATATAGTTTGAGAAGCTCAATGTCTTCCTGCGTTTTCATTGTATCGCAGCGAAGATAAATTTTTGCCGAGATATGAATTCCCCTGCGAAGCAGTTCATTGCAAATTTCAGCAGATCGGTCTTTGCCCGCTCTGCCGGGATCATCAAACGAACTATCGGAAAAGTTTACTTTTTTAATTTTATATTTGCTGACCAATAGTTCAATTTCATCAACAACTTTTGTTGCTGATCTGCCACGCCAGAGTTTGCCTTTTGAAATTTCGCTGAAGAAATTAACATTGCAAAATGTACAGTGAGCCACACAGCCTCGCGATGTTGAAAGACGGGCTGTTTCCAGAGAATCGCCATGACTGTCGTACCCGCCAGATTCCATAAAGTCACGATCAGGGAAAGGTAATTCATCCAGATCCTTGATTACTTTTCGTGGGCCATTCTCTATTACTTTGCCAGTATTATTCCGCCACACAAGGCCGGCGATATGGCCAAATGCTTCATGTCCCAGTGTTAGCGACTGGAGCAATTCGAGCATGGTATATTCGCCCTCGCCCATGACCATGAAATCAATGCTTGGTTCATTTGACATGATCAATACTGAAGATGATGCCAAAAACGGGCCACCGCAGATGAAAAAAGCTTTCCTGCCCAGCATTCTGATTTCTTTGATCAGTTGAACTATCAAAGCCAGATTATTCATGTTCAGGCTGAAGCCATAGACATCCGCTTTAATTTTAGCTGCCGCAGAAATTTCGTCTTCTGCTCTTCCGGGAATGCACTGTTTGTAGCAAACTGAATAACCGTGTTGCCTTAGAAAGGCGCCGACGCTGGCGATACCAATTGGAAGTTCGCCCTGGAATTGATAGTCACCATCAACAATGACATTAATTAATGCTACGCTGGGAGTATTCCCTTTTAACTCGCTATGTGAAATGGAGTGTTCTGTAACGGGGGCGATTTTCATGTTCTGTATGATCAAATTGGTTGAGATGCCAACGGTTGTTGTTTGGCTTGCCATCTGTTTGCTATATGCTCTAATACGCTTATTATGCTGCAATCGTGACGCGCGAATCAATGTGACGTCTTGATGGTATCGCAATGAAGCCGCAATTAGTTGTGCTGGTGTTGGTTTATCCATAATTTAGCAGGAAACACAATGACAGACACGTTTCGAATTGATAGCCACAAGCTGATTTATCATCCAGGCCGCGTCAGCCAATTTCTTGATGCCGGAGCTGATTGGGAAAAAGCCAGGAAGGTCTACCCCATTTACATGGAGGTTTCACCGGTTGGTGCCTGTAATCATCGTTGCACTTTCTGCGCTGTGGATTATGTCGGTTACAAAAGTCAGATGCTGGATGTAGGCATGTTAACTCGCCGTTTGGCCGAAATGGGGCAGCTAGGTGTAAGGAGCATCATGTATGCCGGCGAAGGTGAGCCATTACTGCATAAGAAAATTAATGACATCGTTAAGGCTTCCAAGGACGCAGGCATCGACGTATCATTCACCACTAATGCCACGGTACTTAACGATGCTTTCGTAGAGCAATCTTTGCCGTTGACTTCATGGATCAAGGTTTCTATCAATGCAGGTACGGCGGCAACTTACGCGAAAATTCATCAGACCAGAGAGCATGATTTTGAGCGTGTGGTCGCTAATCTGAAACATGCTGTTGAATATAAAAGAGACCATGGTCTGGGTTGCACCATAGGCGCGCAATCCCTGCTATTGCCGGAAAATGCCGATGAAATGGAAAGACTGGCTCTGCTGTGCCGTGACGAAATTGGACTAGATTATCTGGTGATCAAACCGTATTCACAACATTTATTCAGTGAAACCCGTGTCTATGAGAATGTGGACTACGGTGAATATCTGGAGATGTCGGCGAGTTTGGAGAGGCTGAACACAAATAATTTCAATGTTGTGTTTCGTGAAAATACCATGAGAAAATACACAGAGGATGTCGGCACGCGTTACAAAAAGTGTAATGCGACCCCGTTTTTCTGGGCGTATGTCATGTCTGACGGCTCGGTTTATGGGTGCAGCGCTTACCTGCTTGATAAACGCTTTGAATACGGCAACCTGAATGAGCAATCTTTTCAGGCAATCTGGGAAGGTGAACGACGCAAGGCTAATTTTCACTATGTTAAAGATAAATTGGACATCAAAGAATGTCGAAAAAATTGCCGCATGGATGAAGTTAACCGCTATCTTTACCAGCTGCGAGAAAACCTGGTTCAGCACGTGAATTTTATTTAAGGCTATCATGAAAACCTTAATCACCGGTGGTGCAGGTTTTATCGGCAGTCATCTGGCAGAATTACTGATTGGGCGTGGCCACGAAGTAACGGTCGTCGATAATTTGCTCTCCGGGCGGTTAAAGAATTTGCAGTCGATTGCCGGGCATGAAAGATTCAGATTTTTTCAGGCGGATATCCGGGATGCTGAATCCGTGCTGCCACTGTTCGAGGGAATTGACTGGGTATTCCATCTCGCCGGGCTGGCAGATATCGTACCTTCCATCGAAATGCCGACCCAGTACTACAACACCAATGTGACGGGTACCTTTAACGTGTTGGAGAGTGCGCGGCAGAGCGGTGTGAAACGATTTCTTTATGCCGCCTCATCGTCAAGCTACGGCATTCCAGATGTATATCCCACGGCGGAATCAGCACCGATCAAGCCGCAGTACCCCTATGCCTTGACCAAATACATGGGGGAGGAGTTGGTGCTGCACTGGGCTAATATCTATAAGTTGCCAGCCCTTTCTTTGCGGTTGTTTAACGTGTTTGGTACACGCTCTCGCACTTCAGGGGCATATGGCGCGGTATTTGGCGTTTTTCTGGCGCAGAAGCTCAATGGGCAACCATTTACCGTGGTTGGCGACGGTAGTCAGACCAGGGACTTTACCTATGTCACAGATGTTGCTGAAGCATTTTTATGCGCGGCAGAGTCTAATATTTCGGGAGAAGCGATGAATGTTGGCAGCGGCAGTCACTACAGCGTTAAACGCTTAGTCGAGCTATTGGGGGGTGATATCGAATACATCCCACGGCGCCCTGGCGAGCCTGACTGCACATTTGGCGATGTCGCTAAAATACAACACTTGCTTGGTTGGAAAGCGCGAGTTACTTTCGAAGAGGGCGTAAACCGGATGCTTGGGTGCATCAACGACTGGAAAGACGCCCCTGTTTGGAACGCAGCCAGCATCGATCAGGCTACCAGCACATGGTTTCGTTATTTGGGAGGAGCGCAAAAATGACACCGACATTGGTGGAAATGAGCCTCAAGAACAGGGCGCAAAAATTTGCTGTGCTGCTGGGAAACTGTGAAATAACCGGCAAGGGTGGTTCTCCATTGGGGGTGGAGCCGGGTATCTCCGCTGTTTTACAGATGCTCTCCCGAGTTCGAGTCAATGCGGGCAGCGTATATGTTATCGGCAACGGTGGCAGCGCTGCGGTGGCGAGCCATGCTGTGATCGATCTGATTAACGTCGCAAAGTTGCGGGCTTTCACTTTGCACGAGCCATCGGTGCTCACATGTATCGTCAACGATTATGGCTACGAAAACGCCTATTCTCGCATTCTGGCACACATGGCGCGACCGGGGGATATATTGATTGCGATCAGCAGTTCCGGACGTTCGGCGAATATTTGCAATGCGGCAACGCAGGTTGTCGACAACGGTGGCAGTGTTATTACTTTGAGTGGTTTTTCACACGATAACCCGTTGCGCTCTATCGGTGATATCAATATTTGGCTGGATGACAGTGACTACGGCTTAATCGAAATTGGACACCAGTTTATTTTACACAACATGTCTGACCGGATTGGTGCGGCAGACGGAAATGCTGCAGTATGAGCACTGAGAAAATACTTGATTTGCACGAACTGGCGGTGTGCTCCCGGCAATTTCGCGCGGACGGAAAGCGTGTTGTTCTGTGTCATGGTACTTTCGATCTCATGCATACCGGGCATATCCGTTACCTGCAACGGGCAAAACAGGAAGGCGATATTCTTCTGGTCACGGTCACAGGTGATGCATACGTCAACAAGGGGCCAGGTCGCCCGGTGTTTAATGAGCAATTGCGCGCCGAGAATCTTGCGGCCTTGGCTTGTGTTGATTTTGTGGCGGTTAATCATGCGGTCTCGGCCGTTGAGGCCTTGCATGAGATTCGCCCGAGTATTTATGCCAAAGGCAGCGACTATCGCTCGCATGACAGCGACGTAACTGGAAATATTGCCCGTGAACAGGAAGCCGTGGAAGCTCATGGTGGACACATTTTTTATACTGACGAAATTACTTTCAGTTCCAGTAGCTTGTTGAACGAACATTTTAATATTTTTCCAGCTGAGACCAAGGAGTTCCTGCATGGATTTCGCAGCCGCTGGTCGGACAAAAACATTCAGAAACAGATCGAATCCCTTGCCGATTTGAAAGTGTTGGTGGTTGGCGATGCGATTATCGATCAGTACCATTATGCAACACCTCTCGGGCAGACCGGCAAGGGTAATATTTTTTCAGTGCGTTACGATTCCGAGGAGCAATTTGCTGGTGGCGCGATCGCGGTTGCAAACCATATCGCTGGATTTACAAATAGCGTTACTCTGGTGACTGGACTGGGTTCCTTTGATAGCCACGAACAATTTATCCGCGACAAATTGTTGCCTAATGTTGCACCGGTTTTTTTCTATTTCAACGACTCGCCGACGGTTACAAAGCGGCGTTTTGTCGATCATGGACTGTCCAAACTGTTCGAGGTTTATTTCTACAGGGAAGATTCGCTATTGGGGGAAATTGAATCCAATATTTGCCAGTGGCTCGATCACAATACTGGCTTGTATGACGTGGTAGTTGTACCAGATTTTGGAAATGGATTTATTACCCAGAATATGATTTCAGTGTTGGATGCCAAGGCGAGATTTCTGGCAGTCAACACTCAGATCAACAGCGGTAATCGCGGCTATCACGCGATTCACCGATATCCGAGAGCAGACTTTGTTTCTCTTAATGATCCGGAGCTGCGCATGGCGGCGCACAATCGCCATGACTCTCTCGAGGTTGTGTCAGAGCAAGTGGGGCATCGTGTTCGGGCCAAACAGCTGGCGGTAACACGGGGCACAAAAGGTGTGATGATGTTCGACAGGGAGAGAGGGGTGTTTCACAAAGTGCCTGCATTGTCCACCAAAGTTGTTGACACAATTGGAGCCGGAGATGCTTTTTTGTCGCTGGCGGGCATCTGTTTGGGGCGAGGATTGTCGCCGGATGTTGCCGCTTTTATCGGCAGCGCTGCAGCGGCACTGGATGTGCAAATAGTCTGCAACCGTGAACCCATTGCTTCTGTAGCACTCTACAAATATATCATTACGCTTCTCAAATAATGCGCATAGGCATTGATTTTGATAACACCCTTGCATGTTACGACCAAGCATTCACCAGGCTAGCGCAGGAATGGGGGATCATCGACTCGGGTAATGCAGGAGGCAAGCAAGGTGTCAGGCAGATTATCCGCCAGAAAAACAATGGGGAGTTTTTGTGGCAACGTCTTCAGGGTCAAGTTTATGGGCCGCGCATGCAGGAGGCTGAGCAATTTAAGGGGGAAGACCAATTTCTCCGCCGTTGTGTTGCTACCACAGGTGTGCAAATATTTATTGTCAGTCACAAGACGAAGTTTGGTCATTTTGACGAAACGAAAACCAATCTCCGTGACGCAGCTAGCCAATGGATGCGCAGCAAGGGCTTCTTTGATCAAGCAAAATATGCTATTCCTGAAAAACATCTTTTTTTTGAACCCACACTACAGGCCAAAGTGGAGCGCATTGCCAGCCTTCAATGTGATATTTTTATCGACGACCTGATGGAGCTTTTTTGTACCCCATCCTTCCCCGAAAATACAAAAAAAATTCTGTTCTCCAGCGCAGGGCTTTGCGAATCCGTTGGGCAGATAGATCACATTTGCACATGTTGGGCGGAAATTGAGGCTATCGTTTTTGGATGCTAATTTTCACAAAATAGCTGAACATCTTGTGGGTCGCCCAGTTGATCGATTAATGTCCTGCCATAGCGGCAGAAACAGCCGAGTTTTCAAAGTGGTATGTGGCAATGACAACTTTGCACTCAAAAGCTACCCGCCCAAAGACTTGGGCCATCGTGACCGCTTTGGTACAGAAGTCGAGGCACTAAAGTTTTATGAGGACAACTGCAACCCCCACACCCCACGCCTGCTGGCGGTTGATATTACACGCGGTATTGCTTTGATGGAATGGATTGACGGTTGCCTTGTAAATACGCCATCCCCAGATGACATAGACCAAGCCATTGACTTCATCGCTCGTACTCATGCCGCCGAAACTAAAGGCGGGAGTGCATTCGGCTTGGCAGCAGAGCCATGCCTGTGTGGCGCAGACTTGGATAGGCACTTGGCCTTGCGACTGGAAGAAATTTCCTTCGTGGCGCAACATGAACCGGAGTTAAGTTGTTTTCTGATTCAGGAGCTTAAGGGGGCTTTGGAAAGCGCAAGAAACCAAGCTCATGGTATCGATTTTTTCGTGCCGCTCTCACGTCACAAGCAAAGCCTTATCCCCGCAGATTTTGGTTTTCACAACGCCATCAAATCCGTGAGTGGGGTGGTGCATTTTATTGATTTTGAATATTTTGGCTGGGACGACCCCGTGCGCTTGGCGGCAGACTTTCTTCTTCACCCCGGTATGGTACTTGATGAAAAAAACCAGAATCGCTTCCGTCGTGGAATAACTAATACATTTCAAGCTGATGAAGAGTTTGAGCAACGTCTGCTACACTTGTTGCCTTTATATGGCATTCGATGGGTATTGATATTGTTGAACGAATTTCTGCCTGAACGATGGCAAGCGCGTGTTTTTGCCGGAGAAACGTCTTCTTGGGAAGAAATAAAATCCGCTCAGCTTGAAAAATCCAGAATCGCCCTCAACAAAGCCATAGCTTGCTTGGTTACCTCGTGAAGTGGAATGAATATGCCTCTCGATGAACGTTCGATTTACTTAAGAAAACTTGTAGTTCGCGGCTTGGCAGGCGGTGGGCGTGGTCACCTTGGACCAGCCATGTCACTGATCGAAATATTGCGTGTTCTATATGATGACGTATTGCGCTTTAAGCCACAAAACCCGGCTTGGAAGGAGCGGGATCGCTGTATTTTGAGTAAAGGCCATGGCTGTCTCGGCCTCTACGCCATTCTTGCGGACAAGAATTACTTTCCATTGGAAACCCTGGATACTTTTTGCAAACGTGACTCTATTCTCGGCGGCCATCCAGAAGCCGGGAAAATTCCCGGTGTAGAAGCGTCTACTGGTTCCTTGGGGCATGGCATGTCTATAGGCATAGGAATGGCTCTTGCCGCACGATTGGAAAAACGCGATAGCCGCGTATTCGTTATTGTAGGTGATGGCGAAATCAATGAGGGCTCCGTCTGGGAGGCAGCCTTGAGTGCCGGTAAACATTGCCTCGACAACTTCACGGTGCTGGTGGATTACAACAAAATACAGGCGAGCGGTCCTACCAAGGAGATTCAGGATTTGGAGCCTCTGCTGGACAAATGGCGCAGCTTCGGTTTCGCCACCACCGAAGTGGGTGGTCACGATGCCAGTGCACTGCGTGGCACGCTGGCTTCTCTGCCACTTGTCGCACGAAAACCCAACGCCGTGATTTGCCACACAACAAAAGGCAAGGGTATTCCCTTCGCGGAGAACAATCCTGACTGGCATCATAAGGCTAAAATTGGGCCGAATGAAGTTGCCAACATGGTCATCGCTCTGGATAACTATCATGCGTAAAGTTTGTCTTGATGCAGTTTACATGCTGGCTAGACGCGACCCGCGCGTGATTTTTATCGGCTCCGACTTGGGCCCTGGGGTATTGGAGGGGATGAAAAAAGAATTCCCCGAGCGCTATTTCATGGAAGGCATTTCCGAGGCCAACGTTATCGGCATGGCGGCGGGCTTGGCGATGGACGGCTTCATCCCCTACGTTAACACTATTGCCACCTTCATCACACGGCGCGGTTTTGAGCAGGTTGCCCTCGACATATGCCTGCACCGTTTGCCTGTGCGTCTTATTGGCAACGGTGGGGGTGTGGTTTATGCCCCGCTGGGGCCTACACATCTGGCGGTGGACGACTTCGCCTTGATGAGAGTGTTGCCCAATATGACGGTGATGGCGGTGAGTGACGCCGACGAAATGCGCCGCCTGATGGAGCGATCCCTCGATTGGCCCGACCCCATTTATATCCGCTTGGCCAAAGGGGGTGACGAGGTCATCAGCAAGGAAGATAACGGCTTCGCCATTGGCAAGGCTATCACCATGCGTAGTGCATCCACTGCCAATCCGGTGCTTTTTGTTACCACCGGGGTAATGACCACCAATACACTGGCAGCCGCAGATGCCTTGGCCGCCAAGGGTATTGACAGCACAGTGCTCCACTTTCATACCATCAAACCTCTGGACATCGCAGCCCTCCTCGCACACGTTGCGGGAGCCAAGGCCATCGTTACCGTGGAAGAACACTCCCGCGTGGGTGGTTTTGGCTCGGCGATTGTCGAGGCGCTGACCGATAATTTGACGGCTTTTCCGCCCGTAAAACGCTTGGGATTGCCTGATGCTTTTTCAAAGCATTACGGCACTCAGAATGACTTGTTCGAGGTCAATGGATTGATGCCCAACCAAATCGCTGAAGCTACTGAGCGATTATTGAATCAACTGTAAATTCCTCTTCAGAACGCTAACCGATGGCACAACTTTACAGCAACCTCAAATTCCTGCGCTACGCCGACCACATTGAGGCGTTGCATGAGCAACGTGTTGTGGCGCCAGTGCATATACGCATCAAGCCGATTAATCACTGCAACCATGACTGTTGGTATTGCGCCTACCGCGTCAGCAATTTGCAGTTGGGAGAAGACATTGACTACAAGGATACAATTCCCAAAGCCAAGATGCTCGAAATTGTGGACGACGCGATCGAAATGGGGGTGAAAGCAGTCACCTTTTCCGGTGGCGGCGAGCCCTTGCTATACAAGCCCTTGCCGGAAGTGGTGCAACGGCTCGCGGAAGGTGGGGTGCGCGTAGCCACACTGACCAACGGCTCCAATCTTAAGGGTAAGGTGGCAGACGCCTTTGCCGAATATGGTACTTGGGTGCGTGTGTCTACCGATGCTTGGGACGATGCCAGTTTCGCCAAGTCGCGCGGCATCCGCGAGGGAGAGTTTACACAGCTATTGCACAATTTAACCGGATTTGCTGCGCGCGGTTCAAAATGTGTGCTGGGCGTGAGTTTTATAGTCGACGAAGCCAACTGTAGCCACTTGTATGACGCATGCGTCCGGTTAAAAAATGCGGGGGTAAATCATGTAAAATTCTCCGGTGTCGTGGTGAGCAATTCAGGCGCAGAGAACAATGTTTACCACGCGCGTATCCGCAATATCGTGACCGAACAAATTGAGCGTGCGCGCGGTTTGGCGGATGAGCGCTTTGCCGTGATCAACCATTATCACGACCTGGATGACCGCTTCCAGAAGAACTACACGATATGTCCGTATCTCATGTTTCTTACTGTCATCGGCGCAGACTGCAAGGTGTATACCTGCCAAGACAAGGCGTTCACGGTATCCGGCACACTGGGATCGATCAAGGAGCGCCATTTCCGCGACTTCTGGTTCTCCGAAGAAAATCGCCAACGTCTTTTTGGTCTTGATCCATCCAAGGAATGCACACACCACTGTGTCTCGCATGGCAAAAACATCGCAATCATGGATCTGCTGTCAATTGATCCGGATCATGGCGTTTTTGTTTGAAGCCACAGCTGAGAAAAATCATGGGTCGATTGCTTGATATCGTTACTCCGCTGCACCAGCAAACCAAACGCGACTATTTATCACGCATGATGGATGATAAGGTGGGGTGCATGAGAATCGCCAAACAGTATGGGGCAGACTATTGGGATGGAGATCGCCGCTTTGGTTATGGCGGTTACCGGTACATGCCTGGTCGCTGGAAGCCAGTCGCAGAGGCGCTGATTCAAAATTACAATCTTGGTCCAGGTTCTAAAGTTCTTGACGTGGGCTGTGGTAAAGGCTTTCTGTTGCATGAGATGCTGCTGCTGGAGCCACAACTGCAAGTGCGCGGCTTCGATATTTCAGCGCATGGCATCAGTTGTGCCAGCGATTTGGTGAAGCCAAGCCTGTTTTTGCATCAGGCACAGTCAATCTACCCATTCGTCGATCAGGAATTTGATTTGGTGATATCTCTGGGCACGCTGCACAATTTGCGGTTGTTTGACCTGAAGGCGGCGCTCGCCGAAATCGAGCGCGTTGGCAAACACGCCTATGTGATGGTCGAGAGTTATCGGAACGAACAGGAGATGTTCAATCTGGAGTGTTGGGCGCTTACGGCCGAGTCGTTATTTGATACTGCCGAATGGATATGGTTATACTCGCAGTGTGGCTATACTGGCGATTATGAGTTTATTTATTTTGAGTGATTTTGTGATACACGCGGTTAAAGCCATTATCTACAGGGACGATGGCCATTTATTAATGCAACAGCGAGATTACGCTCCCGGCCTTATTTTTCCAGGATGCTGGACATTTTTTGGGGGGCAAGTCGAAACTGGCGAGAACCTTAAGGACGCGTTGCGACGAGAGCTGCTCGAAGAACTTGGATGTGTTCCGGGGCCGGTGGGCGATGAGCTGTTTCAATGGGCGTGCCAAGTGGTGAAACCATCACAAAATCATTTTTTCCCTGTTTTTTGCGAAGTCGATGATGATGCCCTTGAGCTTAATGAGGGGTTGGCCATGTCGTGGTTTTCTATTGATGGTTTGCAAGACATACATTTGATTCCTGGCGTATATGAGAATCTGCCAAAAATCGCAACCTTTCTGGGGCTTCATGCGCCGGTAATGCAACAGCTTCGGGAGTAGCTTGAACGTGAACGGGAAATACATCTTTCAGAACCCCGAAGTGCTGTATTCGGAAGCTGCGCTAACGACGGTCAATCAATCAGACATAGAGCATTTCAAACAACTGTCCTCGCTCAATCCGAGAAAGCGCATCAGGTTGTGTGCGCATCCGAAACCGGATGATGGATTGCATGAAATGCTGATCGTTCATGAGCGTGGCGCCTATGTGCGCCCGCACAAACATCCTGGAAAAACTGAATCAACACACATCATTGAGGGGCTGGTGGATGTCGTCATATTTGACAGCATCGGACAAATAACGAGTGTTGTTAGCATGGGTGACTACGCATCCGGAAGAACATTTTATTATCGGATGGCGACCCCCGTATTCCATACCTTAATTATTCGTTCCGATGTTCTGGTATTTCACGAAACCATCAACGGCCCTTTCGATCGCAGGAATACCATTTTTGCCCCGTGGGCACCGGAAGACGGCGACGTGAATTCTGTAAGCACTTTTATGGCTACCTTGGACGACAGGGTCAGGCTTGTGCAATGAATAACAAAAAAAGAGAAATGCTAGACATTATTCATCGTCGCAGTGATTGCCGCGGTTGTGGCGGTCTTGATCTGGAGCTGGTTTTCAGCCTGAAACCATCACCGATCGGTGATGCCTATGTCACGGCGGAGCAGGTAAATACACCGCAGTCCAGTTATCCGATTGATTTGTACATGTGCCGCCATTGCGGTTTTGCACAAATCCTTGATGTTGTCGATCCTGAGATTCTTTATGGGGAATACATTTATGTAACTGCAAGTTCTCTGGGGTTGCCTGAACATTTTATTGCTTACGCCGATAGCGTCGTTAGCCGGTGTCAATTGAAACCGGGTTCGCTGGTCGTTGATATTGGCAGCAATGACGGGACGCTGTTGCGGTGCTTTCAAAAACAGGGAATGAATGTTGTGGGTGTGGAACCCGCTTCTCACATTGCTGTTCAGGCCACCACGGCTGGCATCAGTACACTCGGTAAATTTTTTTCGCCTGCGCTCGCAAAAGAAATTATTGCAGAATATGGCAATGCTCAGGTTATTACCTCGAACAATGTTTTTGCCAACATCGACGATTTGGCGTCTTGGGTAAACGCGGTCGATGAATTGCTGGCGAGTGATGGTGTGTATGTGTTTGAAAGCTTTTATCTCGCTGATGTGGTGAGGAATATGGTTTTTGACTTTATTTACCATGAACACCTCTCCGCGTTTTCAGTTAAACCGATCAAGATGCTGTTTGAGAGTGCTGGTTTGGAGCTCGTTGTTGTTCAGCATGTTTCAACCAAAGGCGGTTCGCTCAGATATTTTGTTCAGCGCCCGGGGGGGCCATTGGTAAATGACGGCTCGGTGGCAGAGTTTCTTGCGTTGGAAGAAAACATGGGCTTGTATAAGAAAGAAACCTATGTCGCCTTTGCAGAAAAGATAAATATACTCAAGGGCAAAACGCGGGATTTCTTGATCCAGGCCAAGAAGGCGGGTAAACGTATCGCTGGCTTTGGTGCATCCATTACCGGCACAACGCTGATCTACCATTTCGAAATCGGCGACTACCTTGATTTTCTGGTTGATGATAATCCCGCCAAACAAGGCCGGTATAGCCCGGGACTCCATCTTCCGGTTCTGCCTTCGACCGCTCTTTATGAGCGCAAACCGGATTGCGTGGTCATTTTGGCGTGGCGGTTTGCCGAGCCTTTTATGAAGAAGCATAAAGCCTACCTCGATAACGGTGGCAGCTTCGTCATTCCCGTACCCGAATTCATGGTGGTCTGATGGTTGCGAATATCTGCGGGGAGAATTCTGATGAACCGTTGCCTATGCCGATGATCCAATGGTGGCGCACCAGTTTTGGCAATGAAGAGATTTATGAGATTGCTCAGGCCATTAGAAATGAGCATATCAGCCAAGGACCAGTCGTTAACGAGTTCGAGAATCGCCTGTGCGAATATTTGGAAGTGCCTTATGTAGTTGCTACCACAAGCGGAAGTACGTCGTTGCTAATGGCTCTTATGGCGATCGGAATTGGCCCCGGCGACGAAGTTATTGTACCCAACCGCACATGGATTGCTACAGCACATGCGCCAGTGTTGCTTGGCGCCAAGGTCAGGTTGGTGGATGTCGAAGCAGGCAGGCCAATTATCGACTCAGGCAGGATTGAAGAGGCCATCACTCCACAGACTAAAGCCATTATTCCGGTACATTTGAATGGCCGCGCTGCGGATATGCGGGAAATTCGCCGCATCGCGTTGAAATATGGTGTACACGTTATCGAAGATGCCGCTCAGGCATTAGGCTCCCGCAACATGGATGGTTTGCTGGGAACGCAATCCGATATGGGCTGTTTTTCACTTTCTGTTGCCAAGATTATTGCCACTGGTCAAGGGGGGTTTATTGCAACGCGTGACAGGGTGCTTTATGAAAAGTTGGTGTCCGTGCGGACCCATGGGGTGGCCAGCGTTGTTGATGCGCAATGGACCAAACCGGGTTTTAATTTTCGCTTTACAGACATTTTGGCTTCTATCGGTATCGCCCAACTGAGGCAACTTGCTGAACGCATAGAGAAAGTCAAGGCGATTTATTCACGCTATGCAGAAGGTATATGCGGCCTCCCTTTCCTTAAGCTTGTGCCTGTGAATATCGGGGCAGGGGAGGTTCCTATCTATATTGAAATTCTTTGCAACGAGCGCGAACGTTTGATTGATTTTCTGGCTAGCAGGGGTATACAAGCGCGCCCTTTTTATCCTGATCTAAATTTGGCGAGTTATCTTCACAACGGGGAGCGTTTTCCAAATTCGGAAAAATTTGGCCTGCAAGGGATATTTTTACCTTCAGGCCCGGCACAGTTCATGGAGAATATCGACAAGGTAATCGATACGCTAAAAAAATTCCCTTATTGATCTTTTGATGTGAATAAAAAACTAATATTTAAGATGAGCAATAAACCGAACGTCCTGATTTTCACATCCAAGGTTCCATCCGATGAAACGCCGGATAGCTTAACCGTTCCCATCGGGGTGTACAGCCTTCAGCATGTATTAAAAAGTGATGGGATACGATGCGACGTGATAGACCACCAGTTCAATACTGAATCCGATTATCTGGAAAATGTTGAAAATGGCCTTTATGACATAATCGGCATCAGTGTCACTCATTGGCAAATGCAGGAGGATCTGAGTTTTCTGCATGTATTGAAAAGTATTTATCGCAGAAACAACAAGCAATGCCTGTTTATCGCCGGCGGGATTCAGGCCACTATAAATTATCCGCAGTGGCTGGATGGTGGTTTTGATCTTATATGTCTTGGATATGCGGAAGATACATTATTAGATGTCTGCCATAGAATCGCACACGCATCATTACCCATACATGAACTGTTTAAGGATTGTGAGGGGGTGGCATTTTTAAACAAGGATGGGGTTGTGGTGCACAACCCAACAAAATCTTTATCCAATCACGGTTTTGAGCAGATCATGTACAGCAATGTCCTGCGCATGAATTTGCCCTACCCCAATTACTGGAAGTTCATAAGGGAAAGAGCGTCCAGTATATTAAAGGCCAATAATCGTTCCTATATCATCGAAAACGGAAGGTTGCTGACAACCAGTAAATGTATGGCAAAGTGCGGTTTCTGTTGTAGCCCAAATTTCCTCAAGAATGCACAGGGATCCACTGCCAAGCCATTGTGTCTCTCCCCGCAACAAGTTATGGAGCTTATTGTTCACGGTGTTTCGAAGTATGGGGCAAAAAGCTTCTCAATTAATGACGAAGATTTTTTGATCGGTAATACATACGGGATCGAACGTGCCATAGCAATTTGCGATCTGATTGTAGCGTCCAAGCAAAAGAATGAAATTTCACGCGACATACGATTTAGCTGCCAGACCAGAGCGCATTGTTTTCTAAGCAGGAATGCTGACGGCAGCAGAAGTGTCAACCACCAACTAATGCAAGCTCTTTCAAGGGCTGGGTTCCATAACGTTTCTATCGGGGTTGAAACTTTTTCAGACCGGCTGCTTAAAAGCCCGTCCATTAACAAGGGTGTGACCAGCAAGAATCTCCATGCAGTGTTGCACGGGCTAATAGAAAATAAATTATACACATCTATCAATTTGATTCTCGGGATTCCAGAATGCACGGTAGGCGAGTTGCTGGATACTATTCGGCAAGCTTTGGAATACACCGATAAACCGTGCCATATAAACCTCGCGATTCGAATGCTATCGTTCCCTGGTTCAGCGATATTTGATTTGGATAAATATCCAACGTTTGACACGGTTTTTGTAAATCCTGATAACGGCAAAAAGATTCTCATTAAAAAGTACTACAAGCAGCATGATCCCGAAATGGAGAGCATTCTCAAGCAAGTAGCGGGCGCAACTAAAGACGCACTTGAAAAGTTCAAATCTGAACGCAACCTCGGCGAGTCGATGCTGCTTCCCAGACTGTTCATATCGCTGACAATTCTATTGTTGATCGCCAAGTATGCAAATGATGATGAACTTTCAAGCGTGATTTCAAGAAAAATAAAGCATTTTTCTGCTGGCATCCAAGATAAGGATAATTAAGTGGGCGGTTAAATGAATGTGAGCCAAGTTATAACAAAGTCAAATTCCGTAGCGATACTGGGCTTTCACGACGGCAGCGCCGGGCAAGTTGCGGCCTGGTTCGAAGATGCCACCGGCTATCATATCGCCTGTTTTGTGCATGAAGCGGCAGAGCAGCTGAATATCGACGCTGCTGCTGAAAATGCAAAACGAGTGACAAGGCGAATGGAGTACCCGACTTTGAGCGCCTTCAAGGGCCGCCCGTTTATCATATCCACTAACTGGATAGAGCAATTGATAAAACTTGGGATCAGCAAAGTTTTACCCCTGACTCCAAATAACGAGGAGCGCCTTAAACAGATCGAAATGTGTCGCCAACATCGCATGGAATTGGTTTCAGCGATTCATCCATCGGTAATTGTTCTGGCGGGAGCAACCATAGAGCCGGGGGTTTGGATCAATGCGGGAAGCTTGATTGGCTACAAGGCAGAGATTGAATCTGGGGTGTTAATAAATACGGGCGTGCAGATTGACCATCACAATGTTCTGAAACAGTGTTGCCAATTGGACCCGGGTGTAGTGATGGCCGGTAATGTGACTTTACGTGAGTGCTGTCATATTCATACTGGTGTGACCATCATCAACCGGATCGAAATTGGACAAGGAGCCGTTGTGGGAGCAGGTGCGGTAGTTATCAGTGATATTCCACCCCACTGTACAGCGGTTGGTGTACCTGCACGCGTAATAAAAGAGAACCGTTAGAGAATATTGACGGAGTCTTGCTTGGCTTTTATGAGCTGATTAAGGATTAATCGCTGCGTCTTGATAGAAATATGAAGAAAACAAAATTCTTAATTATTGGCGGCGATGGTTTGATTGGTGCAGCCATGAGTGAAGCGATACAATTGCAGGGAGGAGTGGTGACGACTACCTCCAGATATCATCACGATACTTGGAAAGCCCCGCTGTTTTTGGACTTGCAGGACGAAATGAGCGTGTTAGCCCTTGATGTCGCTGATTATGATGTCGCATATTTTTGCGCGGGTGTGTCAAAATATTCTGATATTGAGACAAACGTATCCTTGAGCAGGCGGATTAATGTTACCAGCACAATCCATCTGTGCGAGCGTCTCATTAAAGCTGGTAGTTCTGTTGTTTTTTTATCTACTTCCGCTGTTTTCGATGGGGAACATTCTTATCCGGGTGAGAACGACCCTGCTTGTCCTATTACTTGTTACGGTCGGCAAAAGCATGAGGTGGAAAGCGCCTTAAACCCTGCGATTATGATGGCGAATACTTCCGGAGTTGTAAAAATTGTGCGACTGTCAAAAGTGCTGACATCGAAAACGCCCATCATTAATAGTTGGCGTAATACGCTTTCACATGGTGGTGTCATAACGCCTCTACTTGACTTGCGTTTGAGTCCTGTATCGCTCCCTTATGTGGTTGCAGGTTTGCTGAGGATAGGCTTGCTTGAGCAGCCGGGCATCTTTCACCTTTCGGGGGCGCAAGATGTCACTTATGCAGATATTGCCAGAGAATTGTTGATGTGCTGGGGCTATCCATTAAAACTCTTGCGCCCTGTAACATCAGTGGATGCTGATATTTTTCTGCCTTATGCACCTAGCCACCCATCGCTTGGTATGGATCGTACGAGCGAAGTCATTGGCATCATGCCGCAACCATTGCAGGGCTGCATTGCAGACTTGATAAACGTGGCGTGATGAATTGCCGTTATGAATAATTGTCTGGTGTGCGGTGCGTCCGAATTGTTCGAATTCAGCAAATTCAAAGAGTTTCTGCGCGTTACTTCCGATGAACAGCCGTTTAGGCGAGGCGGAAAATTATTTGTCTGTGATGATTGCGGAGCAGTCCAAAAGCGGGTCGATGAACGGTGGTTGGCGGAAATCGGAGAAATATACCAAAAGTATGCCACTTTCAAGAAATCTGGCGGTGATGAACAAATTGTTTTTGATCAACGTAGTGGCAACTTAAGGCGTCGCAGCTCTATTTTGATGGAAAGAATAAATGAGATGGTGGGCTTGGCTGACCACGGGCAGATTCTTGATATAGGTTGTGGTAACGGGGTTACCCTTAAAGCATTCAGTGAAATTTTTCCGCAATGGCACTTATTCGGGCAAGAAATTGACGGACGCAGCAAGGAAATGCTTGGACTATTGGCGGGATTCAAGCAATTGTTTACCTGCACGCCGGAAATAGTCCCTGGTACGTACGCGCTAATTAACCTGATTCACACGCTTGAGCATTTCGTAGAGCCATTGTGTGTTTTGCGGGGATTGGTGCCGAAACTTGAGCTAAATGGCCTGCTCTTTGTTCAGGTTTGCAATCTGGATGAAAATCCCTTTGACCTCTTAATCGCCGATCATTTGCTTCACTTTACGCCGCCCACCTTAAACTTGCTTGCTCAAAAAGCCGGGTATGAAGTGGTTTCTATTGCAACAGATTGGATTCCCAAAGAGATTTCCGCCCTGTTTGGATTGGCATCAAAATTGAATAGGGGTGGCATAGCCTGCGCTTCTCCCGGTTTGGCGCGACAAAGGGTGGAGCGGCATTTGGCATGGCTAAATCAGCTAGAGGCTACAGCAAGGGAGGCACTGTCCGCGTTTCGGCCTTGTGGACTTTTCGGATCGACTATAGCGGCAACATGGCTGGGTGGCGCATTAGGAGATGCGATTGATTTTTTCGTTGAAGAAGACCCAAGTCGCTGCGGGAAGCAACTTCTTCGAAAACCGATTCTTCATCCACGCGACGTGCCGGAAGGCTCTTGTGTTTACTTGGGGTTAGCTCCGATAACGGCTAGAAAAATCTATTCTCGCCTTGTGAATTCAAAATTTCAGCTTATTCTTCCTCCTGAATATGAAGACAATTTACTTTGCTGATTTGACGCATACCGCGCAGGGCATTCATGCTAAATGCATGCCTCTAGGCGCAGCGCTTGTTGCGTCGTATATCAAGAGAGAGTTTACGGATTCCTTTGACGTTAGCTTATTTAAGCTGCCCAAAGATTTGGAAGCCGCTGTTCTTGAAAAATGCCCGGACATTCTCTGCATGTCGAATTACGCATGGAATTTGAGATTGACAGTGGCTTTCGCCAAACTGGTTAAGCGAATCAATCCCCAGTTAATTGTAATTTTTGGAGGCCCCAATTTTCCGTATAAGGAAAATGAGCGGCAGGAGTTTCTGAAAAAATGTGACTGCATTGATTTTTATGTTTTTGGCGAGGGGGAGCTGGCTTTGGCTAATTTGCTACGGAAAATCATCTACCATGATTTCAATGTGGCAAATATAAAAACAGCTAAATCAAAAATGATCAACTGCTCATATTTGACGAATGACGGAAATGAAATTATTTCGGGCGAGTGGACAAGAGCAGCTGAATTGGATCAATTTCCTTGCCCTTATATTGAAGGGTTGATGGACAAATTTTTCGACCTACCGCTTATCCCTTTATATGAGACCACTAGGGGATGTCCATTTTCATGCACTTTCTGCACTGATGGCATTAATGAAAAATCAAAGGTATTCAGAAAGTCGCACAAGAGCATTTTAGATTCTATAAGTTATATATCAAAGCGCGCCAAGCATAGTGACACGTTGATTATTGCGGATTTAAATTTTGGTATGTATGACGAGGATATTGAAACTGCTGAAATTATTGCCAGACAGAAAAAAGTTACCGGCTTTCCGTTGAGCATCGGAACAGCATTAGGCAAAAGCCGCCCTGATAAAATCATGCAGACGGTAAAAATTTTGGATGGCAGTTTGCATATAGGTCTAAGTTTTCAGTCAACCGATCCCGTTGTTTTAAAAAATATTAAAAGGAAAAACATCCAAACGCAGAAATTGATAGAAGCGGCAGAAGCTATCGGGTTGCGCGATTCCGTAGACTTTACTGAGGTAATATTGGGGCTTCCTGGTGATTCGCTCGTCAAACACTACGCCACTCTAAGGGAGGGCGTTGATCTTGGGATGACCAATATCAGGATGTATCAACTGATGCTTCTTGTCGGATCGGCAATGAATAGCGCGGCAAGCAGGGAAATATATAATTTGCAGACCAGATGGCGGGTCATGCCGAATTGTGCGGGGGTTTACCGTTTCTTTGGAACGGAACTTAGAGTGGCTGAAATAGAAGAAATCGTCGTGGCGAATAACACAATGACTTTTGACGATTATGTCGAGTGCCGGGTGATGGATTTTGTCGTCGAGGTGTTTGTCAACAATGATTGGTACGTAGAGTTGTTTGAGCTAATGAATATCTATGGCTTGAAAGTATTTGATTTTCTGGTGTTCATTAAAGAAAGCAGGGATAAATTTCCCAGCAGAATGGCAGGAATATTTGACAGTTTCGTGAGAGACACATGTAAAGATATATTCGTCGAAAAGCGAGATATCGAAGCGTATATTCTGGGCGATGGAGTACTGGAAAAACATATGAGTGGTGAGCTGGGCAATAATGAAATATTGGATCATAAGGCGCTATGCTATTTAAATTTTAAGGAATCAACAAAATTTATTTTTGAGATGTCTCGTGGTTTCTTCGGCTCGGCAACTCATGTAAGCAATACATTGTTACTTTATTTGGATAATCTGGAAAAATTAATTTTATGCAGGAAAGATGATGTCATGGATGTTGAGCAGACATTGACAGAGCAATTCGATTTTGATTTTGAATTTATATTACGGTCTAACTTCAGAGTGAATCCGCATGACCTGGAGATTGCCCAAAACAAGTTTATATTTTTTCATGATGAGAAACAGTCTTCTGCCATAAGAAAGGCACTAAAGTTATATGGGACTTCAGTGTCTGGACTTGGGCGGTTTATACAAAATAACAAAATGAACAAGATGTTCAGGCAGTTTGAGAGTTGCTCATGAATAAGAAGGCATACTTGGATTTTTACGAGAAGCACCAGATAATCCCCGTTCGCCAAGACAAGAGCGACATGGCAAAGCATTTCAACAGGCGCGGAAATCTTTTCAAGCAAATCGGTATTCCGCCTGCTTTGTTAAAAGGTAAATCGGTGATCGAGTTTGGCCCAGGGAGTGGCGACAACGCCATATATACGGCCTCCTTGAAGCCGGATTGCTATGTTTTGGTTGACGCTAACTCGGCCAGCATCAGTGAGCTGCACAAAAAATTAGATGAGGGGTATTTTGGCGAAGTAGTGCCAGAAATCTGCAATTCCAATATTTCCGACTATCAGGATAACCGACGGTTCGAGGTTGTATTTTGCGAAGGAGTAATCCCGAATCAGGAGTGCCCATCCGCATTTCTCAAAAAAATATCCTCTTTTGTCGCGCCTGGGGGGGTAATGTGTATTACCACAATGAGCCCTATTTCTTGCTTGGCTGAAGTGTGCAGGCGTGTAATAAGACCATTTTTTCCTCAAGAAATAAATTGTGCTGTAGGCGATGCAGTTAAATTCTTCAAGGATGATTTACTTTCCCTCACAGGGATGAGCCGATTTCACGACGATTGGGTATTGGACAATATTTTGCATCCATGGGGGGAGAGCCTGTTTTTTTCAATTCCCACCGCAATTGAAACTATCTCGGATAATTTTGATTTTTACAGATCTTCACCATCTTTTCTAATGGACTGGCGTTGGTATAAATCTATTAATGGCTCTGAATTTGGTACAAACGAAATGGCGAAAAATGCTTATTCCTTTAATTCATTATTCCTGATTGATTATCGCATCAACCCGGCGGAAATTACACTTCCGGCGCATAGCGGTTGGGTGTCTCTGGAAGATGATTGCAAAGAGGCTTATGAGGCTCATATGGAGATATGGCTTAATGAGGATGTTGATGCCATTTACACCAAATTTCTTCCTTTGATGGGCCGCATCTCAAGTAAGCTTGCCAATCTGCTACCGATTACAGCGTGCTCCTTGCAGGATTTCATATCCGGTATGCATGAGATGAAAACAAAAGGATTGCAAGCTGATTTTAAATCATTCAGAACTTGGTTTGGGCGGGGGCAGCAGTACGTTAGCTTTATACGGAAATATAAATAATGGGCGAACTAAATTGCTTTAGTTTTGTGATTTATCTGACTTTCACATGAGTTAAATCTAATCTATCGTTCCCATTTTGGCAGGAGGCGAGCGATGGAAAGCAAAGAGCTGTGCTGGCCTTGCTGGAGATTTTCTACGGGAAACACCGGGTGTAATCAAGAAGTGTTGGGAGTTTAATCAACTCCTGCCTTTAATCGCGAGGCAATCATGAACAAAATCCTCAAGTACGGTTTGATAGGCACGGGTGCGGTAATCGGCATCGCGGTTGCGGGCGCGGCGTATATCGCGGCAACTTTCAACCCCAACGACTACAAAGCACAAATCATCCAGGCGGTGAAGGACAGCAAGCAGCGCAGCCTGCGTCTCGACGGCGACATCAAGCTTTCATTTTTCCCCAACATCGGCGCAAATCTGGGCAAGGTATCGCTATCCGAATTCAACAGCGACAAGGAATTTGCCGCAGTCGAAACGGCACGGGTCTCGCTGGCGTTGATGCCATTGCTGAGCAAGCAGGTAGTCATAAATGAAGTGGCGGTGAGCGGGCTGAAGGCCGCGCTGGTCAAACATAAAAACGGCACGGCCAATATTGACGACCTGCTCGGCAAGGACGAAAAGAAAAAGGACAACGGCCAGCAGGTTAAATTCGACATTGCGGCAGTATCCATAGAAAAAACCAGCCTGTCTTACCGCGATGAAACCACCGGGGCACAATACGCCATCAAGGATTTGAACCTCAAAACCGGACGCATCGCCAACGGTGTACCCACCAAAATCGACCTGTCGTTTAACGCGCAGGCCAATCAACCCAAGCTGGACATCACCGCCCAGCTCAAGACCATACTGACGTTCGACCTGGAAAAACAGCGTTATCAGCTCGAAGGACTGGACTTGCAGGCCAGCGGTGCAGCGCTGGATATCGGCAACCTGAAGCTGAAAGCGGGCGGCGATGCCAGCGCGGATTTGACCACGCAGGAATTCGGCGCGAAAAAATTCACGCTGAATGCGACCGGCACAAAAGCCAAGGATAACTTCGAGGCCAAACTGGATGCACCGGCACTGAGCCTGACCAAGGATAAATTTTCCGGCGACAAGCTGACGCTGAACGCCAGGCTGGACGGCGCATCCGGCAATGTCGCCGCAGCCCTGTCGCTGCCCGGCCTGGAAGGCAACGCGCAGTCCTTCAAGAGCAGCGCGTTCACACTCGATCTGGATATGAAGCAGCCGGAACAAACTTTCAAGGTGAAGCTCAGCTCGCCGCTTTCGGGAAATTTTCAGGCGCAACAATTCAACCTGAGCAATCTTATCGTGGCAGTCAATGCCACCGGCGACAAGCTGCCGAACAAATCGGTGAACAGCGAGATGAAAGGCAGCATACAGGTAGATGCGCTGAAGCAGAACGTGCAGGCGAATCTTGCCGGAGGCCTGCTGCAAAGCCAGGTCAAGGCCAAGGTCGGGGTGAGCGGCTTTACCAATCCCGCGATCCAGTTCGATGTTGATATCGACCAGTTCGATGCCGATCTGTACCTGCCGAAAAAATCTCCCGAGGCTGCCCAACCCGGCTCGGCCAAACCAAACCAGCCCGAACCGCCGCTGGATTTATCCGCGTTGCGCAAGCTCAATCTGGACGGCAGCCTGCGCATCGGTTCGCTGAAAGTGGCGAATGTGAAATCCACCAAAGTGCGCGTCGATGTAAAGGCGCGCAACGGGCTGGTGAACGTCAACCCGCTATCCGCCAACCTGTATCAGGGCAGCACGAACGGCAGCCTGAGCGTGAATGCGCAGGCTACGCCAAGCATCGCCATCAACCAGAACCTGAGCGGCGTGAATGTTGCCGCGCTGACCAAGGATGCGGCGAATTTCGACACGCTGGAGGGCAAGGGCAATATCGGCATGAACCTCACCATGCAGGGCCACACCGTCAGCGCGATGAAGAAAGCGCTCAACGGCAATTTGTCGCTTAATCTGGTTGACGGCGCGATCAAAGGCATCAACGTCGCGAAGAAACTGCGCGATGCGCAGGGCTTGTTCGGCAAGGGCGGGGCCAGCGCGCAAACGCAATCCGCCAACAAGGAAGAGAAGACCGACTTCAGTGAGCTCAAGGCGACCTTCAAGGTGAACAACGGTGTGGCGCACAACGATGACCTGTCGATGAAATCGCCGCTACTGCGTTTGGCAGGCAACGGCGACATCGACATCGGCAACGACAGCATGAATTATGTCGCCAAAGCCACGCTGGCGAAAACGCTGGAAGGGCAGGGCGGCAGGGACAATGTCGGCGGCATCACCGTCCCGGTGCGTGCCAGCGGCCCGTTTACTAACCTGAAATACACGCTGGATTTCGGCGCGATGGTCGGCGATACCGTCAAGCAGAAAGTGCAAACCGAAGTCAAGACCAAGCTGCGGGATCAATTGAAAGGTGGATTAAAAGACCTGTTCAAATGATTGGATGCGACGTATGTATCAATGCGAAATATGCATCGCCTTGGCGACGGTCGCGCGGGTCAGGAGCGGTGCGAACAGTTCAATGAAGTCGTAGGTGTAGCCGCGCAGGTATTCGTTCCTGCGGATCGCGATGCGTGTGGTGTTGGGCTTGAACAGGTGCTTGGCTTCGATCATGCGCAGGTGCCGGTCGCGCTCCGGGACGAAGGCGATTTCGGCGAGGATGCCGATGCCCAGCCCCAATTCCACATAAGTTTTGATCACGTCGGCATCGATGGCGGTCAGCGCGATGTTCGGTTCGATGCCAGCTTTTTCAAACGCGTCGTTGACTTTGCCGCGCCCGCTGAAGGCAAAATCGTAGGTGATGATGGGATATTGCGCGATTTTAGCCAACGTTAACAGCTTTTCATCTAATAGCGGGTGTTTGGGCGGCACCACCACGCAGTGGTGCCATTCGTAGCACGGCAGCGTGACGAGGCCGTCATATTGCGTCAGGCTTTCGGTGGCGATCGCGACATCGGCTTCGCCGTTCAATACTTGCTCGGCGATCTGCGTCGGGTTGCCCTGATGCAGGCCAAGCTTTACTTTCGGGTAGCGCCTGATGAACTGCTTGACCACCGGTGGCAGGATGTAGCGCGCCTGGGTGTGGGTGGTGGCGATGGTCAGGGGGCCGCTATCCTGCGCGTGGAATTCCTGCCCCACTTGGCGGAGGTTTTCCGCGTCGTGCAGCATGCGCCGGGCGATGTCGAGAATGGTCTGGCCGGGCTCGGTGACGGCGACGACACGCTTGCCGTTGCGCACGAAGATGTCGGTGCCCAGCTCCTGCTCCAGTTGCTTGATCTGTTTGCTGATGTTGGGCTGCGAGGTGTACAGCGCGTCGGCGGCATCGGAAATCTTCAGGCCGCGTCGCACGATTTCATTGAAATAACGCAGTTGCTGCAAGTTCATGGCATCTATCCTATATAACTAATGGTTATATAATGTTAACAGAAAACCATTTAGGAATATAACTGCATCCGGCTAGAATGCGCGCCTGAATTTATTGGATGGTGCGCATGGATTGGATGTACACGTTGTCCGGTTTCCTGGTCGGGCTGATCGTCGGCGTTACCGGCGTGGGCGGCGGGTCGTTGATGACGCCGTTGCTGGTGCTGTTCTTCGGCGTGTCGCCAGCCACGGCAGTGGGGACTGACCTGCTGTACGCCTCGCTGACCAAGACGCTCGGCGGCTGGGTGCACGGGCGGCGCGGTACGGTGGACTGGAAGGTGTTCGGCCTGCTCGCGATGGGCAGCCTGCCGGCCGCCGTGGTGACCATCGCGCTGCTGAAGTATCTTGCGCTGGATGAAAAATCCCTGCGCAGCCTGGTGACCAGCGTGTTGAGCGTGGCGCTGCTGGCAACCGCGGCGGCGCTGCTGCTGAAAGACCAGATCAAGAAGCTTGCGCGGCGCAAGGACGGCACGGTGTACGAGTTGCATCACCGCTACCTGCCCGCCGCGACGATAGCGACGGGCATCGTCGTCGGCGCGCTGGTGACGGTTTCTTCCATCGGCGCAGGTGTGCTGGGCACGGTCGCCTTGCTGTTTTTGTATCCGCGCATGCCGGCGGTGAAAGTGGTGGGCACGGATATCGTCCATGCCGTGCCGCTGACCGCGCTGGCTGGGATGGGGCATATGGCGCTGGGTACGGTGGATCTGGTGCTGCTGGGCAGCCTGCTGCTGGGCTCGTTGCCCGGCATCTACATCGGCAGCCACATGAGCGCCAAGGTTCCGGAAAAAATATTGCGCCCGGTTCTGGCGACGATGCTGCTGATTATTGGTATCAAGATGGTGATGTATTAAGAGATATGCCATTAGAGAGTGGCAGTGTAGGAGCGGCCATGCCCGCGAATGAAAAGAACAATCGCACGCATGGCGTGCTCCTACAATTTGCGAATGATTTAACAAAGGAAACCGCGATGAGCGCAAACACACAAGATTTATCCGACCTGGCGGAAATTGACCGCTTTGAACAGGCTATCCAGGCTTTTAATGCGGGCCACCTCGACCTGGATCGCATGACGGCGGTGCGCTTGCAGCATGGCGTATACGGCCAGCGCCAGCACGGCGTGCATATGTTCCGCATCAAGGTTCCCGGCGGGCGCCTGACGCCGGAGCAACTGGAGGCGGTGGCGGATATCGTCGCGGCATACTCGCAGAAGGGCATCGCGCAC
>Ga0209211_10002940_pt1 | contig 28581 bp, 31 predicted proteins | sample RifGroA2_FD_183992 | JGI IMG/M metagenome (GOLD analysis project Ga0209211, IMG submission 183992) | Groundwater microbial communities from Rifle, Colorado, USA - Groundwater A2 (SPAdes) (version 2) | ecosystem: Environmental > Aquatic > Deep subsurface > Groundwater | place: Rifle, Colorado...
AGCGGCGGCCACTGGAAAACAGGATGTTTTCGAGTGGACGCGGCGGAGGATGCCCGCCCCCGGCGGCCGCGCGGTGGTTCTGGGCGGTGAGTCGAAGAGCGAAGGGCAGGGGCTTCGCGGCTGAAGCCGCTCCCACAAGTGCGGGGGCTAGTCGGCGCGGTCGACCTGGAGGGTCATGCTGTCGGCGGCGGTGACGCGTACCTTCGAGCCGGCGGGCATGTCGGCTCCGGTGACCGTCCAAAGCGCGTCGCCGACCTTGATGCGACCGTAGCCGTTGACGATCGCCGAATCGAGCACGTAGACCTTGCCGACGAACTGCTCCGCACGTCGGTTGAGCAAGGGCTGGTCGGTCTGCGCATCGAGCTTGCGGAAATAGCGGCGGTAGATCCCGATCGTCGCGAACGACAGCACGATGAATCCCAGCGCCTGCAGGGGCGGCGGAATGCCCGGCACCAGCAACACGACCGCGAACACGACGCCCGCCGCGATGCCGAGCCAAAGCATGAACACGCCGGGCGCGATAACTTCGGCCGCGATCAGCAGCAGCGCCAGGCAGGCCCATGCGATGACCTCGGGGCGCATTGCTCAGGATTCCAGGCGCGGCGGCTTGGGAACCGGTATCGCCGGTTTGCCCAGGCTGTCCTTGGCCAGCTCGGCAATGCCGGCCAAAGAGCCGAGCACGCCGGTGACTTCCACGGGCAGCATGAACAATTTCTGGTTCGGCGAGTGCGCGAATTCCTTCAGCGCTTCGATGTACTTTTGCGCCACGAAGTAATTGATCGCCTGCACGTTGCCGCCGGAGATCGCTTCCGACACCATTTGCGTCGCCTTGGCCTCGGCCTCGGCCAGGCGCTCGCGCGCTTCCGCCTCGCGGAACGCCGCTTCGCGCTTGCCTTCGGCCTGCAGCACGGCCGCCTGCTTCTCGCCCTCGGCGCGCAGGATCTCCGATGCTCGCGAACCCTCCGCTTCCAGGATCTGAGCACGCTTTTCGCGTTCGGCCTTCATCTGCCGCGCCATCGAATCGACCAGGTCGCGTGGCGGTTGGATGTCCTTGAGTTCGATGCGATTGACCTTGATGCCCCACGGGCCGGTGGCGTGGTCGACCACGCTCAGCAGGCGGGTGTTGATCTCATCGCGCTTGGACAGGGATTCGTCGAGATCGAGCGAACCGATCGAGGTTCGGATATTGGTCATCACCAGGGCGATGGTCGCCTGCTCGAGATTGGAAACCTCATAGGCGGCCTTGGCGGCGTCCAATACCTGGAAGAAGATCACGCCGTCGACCTTGACCACCGCATTGTCCTTGGTGATCACGTCCTGGCTGGGCACTTCCAGCACCTGTTCCATCATGTTGACCTTGCGCCCGACCGTCTGCGCCACCGGCACCAGGAAGTGCAGGCCGGGGCTCATCGTGTGGGTGTACTTGCCGAAGCGCTCCACCGTCCATTCGAAGCCCTGCGGCACCATGCGCACGGTCTTGACCAGCACGATCACGCCGGCGATCACCAGGACATAAGTCAGTACAGTCAGGCCACCCATCGTCGTGCTCCCCGTGCGAGTTGCAGGGAGTATAAGGAAAGCGCCCGTCCTGCGCGCGGATGCATGCGACCCTTTCCCGCCCCGGTGCATCCATGGTCAATGTGAGCCCACCCTCGTCCTTCGCGATCGATGTGCCCAACGCTCTGCTGGGTCGCGCCCGCCGCGGCGAGGCGGCGGCGTACGAGCAGTTGTACCGCTGGTTCGAGCGCCCGGTATACACCCTGGCCCTGCGGCTCACCGGCCAGCGCGAGGAAGCCCAGGACATCTTGCAGGACACTATGCTCAAGCTATTCGACAGGCTTTCCGAATTCCGCGGCGACTCGCCGTTCTGGGGCTGGCTGCGCCAGATCGCCGTCAACGAATCGCTGATGCAATTGCGCCGGCGCGGGCGCTTCCTGGCCGAAGATGAATTCGACGAAGCCGACTTTGCCGCGCCTGACCTTCTGCTGCCGCCGCGCGCCGCCGATGCCGCGATTCTCGGCCAGGCGCTCGGGCGGCTGCCCGGCGCTACCCGCAGCGTGATCTGGCTGTATCACGCAGAAGGTTACACGCACGAAGAAATCGCCGCGGCCATGGGCAAGTCGGTGTCGTTTTCGAAATCCCAGCTCGCCCGCGGCACGCGCAGATTGCGCGGCCTGTTGCACCTGGACACGGAGGCAATGACCCATGGTTGACGAACGCTTCCCCGAGCCCGGCATTCCGCTCGGCGCCGCGCTGGCCGGCTTGCCGCTCGAAAGTCCCGAGCGCAGTGCGTGGCCGATGCTGGCCGAACGGCTGCGCCCGGCAAGGCGGCGCGCGCGCTGGCCCTACGCCATGGCCGCGAGCGTGCTCGCCTTGCTGTTGCTGCCGCACGGGTTGCCGACCTCGACCTCGGACCACGCGCTCTCCAGCAGCGGGGTCGCCGCAACCGGACGCGTCGAACTGGCCGCGCTGATGTCCGAATCGGCGCGCCTTGAACGGCTGCTCGCCGCCACCAGCGACGGCGGTGCAAGCAGCGCCACGACCGCTGCGCTGAGCCTGGAATTCGAAGACCGTCTGCATGCCCTGGATGCCGAACTCGCTGCCGGCGACCCGGAACAACAACTTGCGCTCTGGCAGCGCCGGGTGCAGTTGCTGCGCGATGTCGCCGCCGTCGAAACCTCTCGCCATTACCTCGCCGCCGAAGGCCGGAGCCTGGATGTCGCTCTGGTCGCGGCTTACTGACGCCATTTCAACTCTTGCATTAGGAGACTCCATGAATATCCGATTTCTTCCCGTTGCCATCGCCGCCGCGCTGACTTTCGGCGCGGCGCAAGCCAGGGAGCCGGCGAAGGCGCCGGTGGCGACCACGCAAGAACGCGCCACGCAGGCGGAAATCGATCGCCTGGTCGAACGCATCGAAGTGCTGTCCAGGCAACTCGGCGAAGAAGCGGACGTGCGCGTCATCGTCCGTCGCGGCGGGCATGGAACCGGGCCCGAGGCGGAGCGCTCCATGCAGTTCGACCGACTGCCGGGCGGCCGGCATGAATTTCGCTCCGGTCCGGGCCTGGGCATCGTCATGGCGCCCAATCCGGCCGCAAGCGGCGTGCGCATCGCTGCAGTAACTCCGGACAGCCCGGCAATGAAGGCCGGTCTTCGCAGCGGCGACGTTCTGCTTGTCGTCGACGGCAAGGCCATCGGCGGCAATGGCGCCAAGGCCTTGGAAAATGCCCGTGTATTGCTTGGCGACCTCAAGCAGGACCAAGTGGTGAAATTGCGCTTCGCCAGACAGGGCAAGACGCACGATGCCCGCGTCAAGGCCGATGCGATCCGCCGGGTGATGGCATTCAATCGCGACACGACGGCGTCGATGGCGCCGCGCGCCCTGCGTCATTCCGGCGATGTCGAGCATCACCGGCAGCTGATCATGCTGCCGCCGGATGTGGAATTGGACATCGAGCGCATGGGTCCCATGCACGACTGTCCGCCCGGCAAGGCCGATTGCGGTTTGCCTGCGCTGTACCAGGCGTTCCGCTGGCAAGGCCTGAACCTGGCTTCGCTGGACTCCTCGCTGGGCCGGTACTTCGGCACCGACGAAGGCGTGCTGGTGCTCGGCAGCGGCCCCGAACTCAAGGGCCTGCAGTCGGGCGACGTGATCCGGCGAGTGGCGGGCAAGGACGTCGATTCACCGCGCGACGTGATGCGCGTGTTGCGCGAAAAATCATCGGGCAGCCAGGTGCAGTTCGATGTACTTCGCGATCGCAAGTCTGCGGCGGTGACGGTAACGGTGCCGAAGTCGCGACCGCTGCCGTTCATGGTGCCGCCGGCACCACCCGCACCGCCAGTTCCGCCGACGCCGCACGCCGCGATGCCGCCACCCGCGCCGGCGCCCGCGGCCCTGCCTGCCATACCGCGCACGCCGCGCGCCGCGCCACCGCCACCGCCGGCCGCGCCGGCACCGCCGGAGCCGCCGCGCGAGGATGACGCCATCTAGGCGCCGCCGCGCTAAAATACACGCTGCAATGAACCCGACGCGGGCTGTCTGCGTCGGGTTTTCTTATGCCGGCACACACGCCGCATGCTCGAGAGCGATCACCAATGGATGCCCTGCTGATTTCCACACTCACGGTCGCGCTTGCCGAGATCGGCGACAAGACCCAGTTGCTCGCATTGCTGCTTGCGGCCCGTTATCGAAAGCCGTGGCCGATCATCAGCGGAATTTTTGCCGCGACGCTGGTCAATCATGCGCTGTCGGCGTGGGCCGGCGCCTGGGTCGCCGGGTTGCTGCCACCGGACCTGGTGCGTTGGGCCGTGGCAATCTGTTTCCTCGCGGTCGCGGTTTGGGCGCTGGTACCGGACAAGCTGGAAGCCGACGAAGTGCGGCAACCAAAGTACGGCGCATTTCTCGCGACTCTGCTGGCGTTTTTCCTGGTGGAGATCGGCGACAAGACGCAAGTGGCGACGATCGTCCTGGCCGCCCGGTACGAGCCACTTTGGCAGGTCGTTACCGGAACCACCGTCGGCATGCTGCTGGCCAATGCGCCGGTCGTTCTTCTCGGCGCCAAGTTCGCTCATCGCTTGCCGCTCAAGGCGGCGCGCTGGACGGCAGCAGCGGTGTTTGCGCTGATCGGCCTATGGGTCGCGTGGTTTGGATTGTCGGCCTGACAGCCCTGCAGGGAGCGGCTATGCTGGCCGCTGAATCCCTGCCGCCGCACGTCATCCATTGAGCACGCTGCGCAAGACCTTCGTCGAGCTGTACCACACGCTGCGTGAGCCGCCGGACGAGATCCTGCTTGAACTCGGCGCCGACGGCGAAGTACTGCTGGCGCGCCTGCGGCTATTGATCGCCTCGCTGCTGATCCTGTTGCCGGCAGTCAACTACGTGACCGGTGGCGCGCCCTACGAATCCCTGGTCGGATTGACCGGCGTCGGTCTCGCGGTGTTGCTCAGCCAGATCTGGTTGACCATGGCTCGTCGCCGTCGCCGCTATTCGTGGCTGCCTTATGTGTCCGCGTGCTTCGATGTCTCCGTGGTCAGCCTGGTCCTGCTCATGCTCGCCTTCCGCGAACCGGCGGCCGGCCTCAACAGCGTGGTGGTCTGGGGCTGTTATCCCTTGGCCGTGCTCGCCACCGCGTTGCGCAACGACGTGCGCGTCACGCTACTGTGCGGCGCGCTCGCAGTGTTCGAGTTCCTGGCGATCTCGGCGTTTTTCCTCGGCGTCGCCAGCGCGCCGGTGGTGTCGCCCGATTACGGCACCGTGCATGTTTCCAACCAGGTGCAGCGTGCGCTCTTGCTGGTTGCCTCGACCGTCATCACCTCGCTGATCGTGTTCAGAATGCAACGCCTGGTGCAACTGTCGGGCACCGACGGGCTGACCGGACTGCCCAACCGGACGTTCCTGAATCAGCGTGTGCCGCGCATCATCGCCGAGACGCGCGCCGAAGGCGACACCTTGAGTCTGGCGCTGATCGACCTGGACTACTTCAAACGGATCAACGACGAACTCGGCCACCAGGCAGGTGACCGGGCGCTGCGCCACGTCGTCGAAACCCTGCGTCTGGAGCTGCGCCGCGACGAGCCGCTGCTGCGCGTGGGCGGCGAGGAGTTCGTGCTGGTATTGCGGCAACCGGTCGGCGCTGCCTGGGAACGCATGGAAGCGTTGCGGCGCAAAGTCGAGAGCCGTCCGTTCACTCCCGAGGACGGCGCCGAGCCGCGCAAGCTGACCTTCAGCGCCGGCATGTCCAGTTGCCCGGCCGACTCGGTCGATGTTTCCGGCCTGATGCGCGCCGCGGACCTGCGCTTGCGCGCGGCCAAGCATTCCGGCCGCAACCGGGTGATCGCCCGCGATTCGGAATAGCCCGGTCCCGGGCTGGCCAGCCTTGCCCGAACCCCGCCCCTGCTCTACCCTGCGGCATCGTTTGGGGAATCCGGGTAATCATGAGCGAAGTCCTGTTCGGCCTTTTCGGCCTGTCTGTTTTGTTGTCCATCGCCTGGCTTTTCTCCAACAACAAGTCCAACGTCGACTGGAAGCTGGTGCTTACCGGCGTCACGTTGCAGATCGGCTTCGCCGCGCTGGTGCTGCTGGTGCCTGGCGGCAAAGATGTGTTCGACGCGCTCGGCAACGGCTTCGTGAAGGTGCTGAGTTTCGTCGGCGCCGGCTCCAACTTCATCTTCGGCAGCCTGATGGACACCTCGAAGTTCGGGTTCATCTTCGCGTTCCAGGTGTTGCCGACCATCATTTTCTTTGCCGCACTGATGGCGGTGCTCTACCACCTCAACGTGATGCAGGCCGTGGTTCGTGGCATGGCCTGGGCGATCACCAAGGTGATGCGCGTGTCGGGCGCGGAAACCACCAGTGTCTGCGCCAGTGTGTTCATCGGCCAGACCGAGGCGCCGCTGACCGTGCGCCCGTACATCTCGAAGATGACCGAGTCCGAATTGCTGACCATGATGATCGGCGGCATGGCGCATATCGCCGGCGGTGTGCTCGCCGCGTACGTCGGCATGCTCGGCGGTGGCGACCCGGTGCAGCAGGCCTTCTACGCCAAGCATCTGCTGGCTGCATCGATCATGGCGGCGCCGGCCACGCTGGTGATCGCCAAGATGCTGATCCCGGAGACCGGGGTGCCGCTAACTCGCGGCACGGTGAAGATGGAAGTGGAAAAGACGGCCAGCAATATCATCGATGCCGCTGCTGGCGGCGCCGCCGATGGCCTGCGCCTGGCCTTGAACATCGCGGCAATGTTGCTGGCGTTCATCGCCCTGATCGCGCTGCTCAACTGGCCGCTGACCTGGATCGGCGAAGTGACCGGCCTGCAGGCCTGGCTCGGCAAGCCGACCGACATGGCCGCGCTGCTTGGCTACCTGCTCGCGCCGATCGCCTGGGTGATCGGCGTGCCCTGGCAGGACGCGAACACCGTCGGCAGCCTCATCGGGCAGAAGATCGTCATCAATGAATTCGTTGCGTACCTGCAACTGGCCGACATCGTCAACGGCAAGATGCCGGGCGTGGCGCTGACCGAACAGGGCCGCCTGATCGCCACCTATGCGCTTTGCGGTTTCGCCAATTTCTCCTCGATCGCGATCCAGATCGGCGGCATCGGCGGCCTGGCTCCGGATCGCCGCAGCGATCTCGCCCGCTTCGGCCTGCGCGCCGTGCTCGGCGGTTCGCTGGCGACCTTGATGACCGCGACCATCGCCGGCGTGCTCACCAACCTCAATTGATCCGGCGGGGCCGACGCGGGCGATAATGTCCGCATGCAGATCGGCCCCTACCGCATCGAACCCAGACTCGTCCTGGCGCCGATGGCCGGCGTCACCGACAAGCCGTTCCGGATGCTGTGCAAGCGCATGGGCGCCGGTCTGTGCGTGTCGGAGATGACGACGTCGGAGCCGCGGTTGTGGCATACGGCAAAATCCGTGCATCGCATGGACCATGCCGACGAGCCGGCGCCAATCAGCGTGCAGATCGCCGGCACCGATCCGGCAGTGCTGGCCGAAGCGGCGCGTTACAACGTCGACCATGGCGCGCAGATCATCGATATCAACATGGGTTGCCCGGCGAAGAAGGTCTGCAACGTCTGGGCCGGCTCGGCGCTATTGCAGGACGAGCTCCTGGTCGGACGCATCCTGGCTGCAGTCGTTGCCGCGGTGGATGCGCCGGTTACCCTGAAGATCCGCACCGGCTGGAACCGAGACAACCGCAACGGCCTGGCGATCGCCCGGATCGCCGAGGATTGCGGCATCGCCGCGCTGGCCGTGCACGGCCGCACCCGCGCCGATCAGTACCTGGGCGAGGCGGAGTACGACACCATTGCCGCGATCAAGGCCGCGGTGCGCATTCCGATCCTGGCCAACGGCGATGTCAGCTCGCCCGAGCGTGCGCGCTTCATCCTCGACTACACCCGGGCCGACGCGCTGATGATCGGCCGCGCCGCGCAGGGAAGGCCATGGATCTTCACCGAGATCGCGCATTACCTGGCGACCGGCGAGCGCCTGCCGGCGCCGACGCCGCGCCAAGTGCGCGACATCCTGATCGGCCACCTCGAACACCTGCACGCGTTCTACGGTGAACTCGCCGGGGTGCGCATCGCGCGCAAGCACCTGGGTTGGTACGCGAAGGACCGGCCGGAGAACGCGCGCTTTCGCGCGGTGGTCAATTGCGCGGACACGGCCGAGGCGCAACTCCAGTTGACGCGGGATTATTTCGACGCGTTGTCCGCCGGGACGCTGGCCGCTGCCGCCTGATCAGCCGGCGAGCAAGCCGGAGCGATAAAGCAGGACCAATACGCCGGTCAGGATCAGGATGACCACCACAAACCGCAACGACAGGTTGTCGCCACGCTGGACGGTCTTGCTGTACAAACCGCCAGGCACGATCGGCGCGGACGAACCGACCGACCTGGCCGACGGGCCCGATCCCGCGGAAGGACGCGCCGAGGCAGGCAACTGTTTCTCGACGCTGTCGAGCAATTTGTCCAGCATCGGCGAGCCGTGTTCCAGTAATTGCGCGAGCATCGGCGGCGGCACCTTGGCCAGGCTGGCCAACAGCTTTTCCCGCAGCTCGGCAGGCAGCCGGTCCAGCCGCTCCTGCAGCTTCTGCCGGACCGGTTCCGGCAACTTCGAGAGGTCGATCCGGCTCATGGCAGTTCCTTACGTGGCGAATGGCTGGCTGCGGCAATCGCCCCGCCCGGGACGAGCGCGCACAGCCAGTGCCTGGCGCCAGCCTATCCCGTTGCGCGAGCAATCGGGAGCCCCGGCATTTAACATCGGGCGAACAGCCGCCGGTCCAGCATGCGTCTTCCCGGCCGCCCGTGTATGATGCGCGTCCTGAAACATCCTTTCATCCGAATCAAGGGATATGCCCCACCGATGAGCAGCTACCTCTTCACCTCCGAATCCGTGTCCGAAGGCCACCCGGACAAGATGGCCGACCAGATCTCGGACGCCATCCTCGACGCCATCCTGGTCCAGGACAAGCGCGCCCGTGTCGCCTGCGAAACAATGGTGAAGACCGGCGCCGCGATCGCGGCTGGCGAAGTCACCACCAGCGCCTGGGTGGACATCGAAGCGATCACCCGCAAGGTGATCAACGACATCGGCTACGACAACTCCCGCGTCGGTTTCGACGGCCACACCTGCGCGATCATCAACATGATCGGCAAGCAGTCGCCCGACATCAACCAGGGCGTCGACCGCAAGCATCCCGAAGAACAGGGCGCGGGCGACCAGGGCCTGATGTTCGGCTACGCCTGCAACGAAGCGCCGGAATTCATGCCGGCGCCGATCTACTACGCGCATCGCCTGGTCGAGCAACAGGCGAAGGTGCGCAAGCAGAAGAAGTCGCCCTTGCCCTGGCTGCGCCCGGATGCGAAATCGCAAGTCACGCTGCGCTACGACGGCCTGAAAATCGTCGGACTGGAAGCGGTCGTACTGTCGACCCAGCACGATGACGGCATCAGGCAGAAAGACATCGTCGATGGTGTGTACGAGCTGATCCTGAAGCCGGTGCTGCCGAAGGAATGGCTGAAGTCGCTGCCGAAGAACCGTATCCACATCAATCCGACCGGCAAGTTCGTGATCGGCGGACCGGTCGGCGATTGCGGCCTGACCGGCCGCAAGATCATCGTCGACACCTACGGCGGCATGGCCCGCCACGGCGGCGGTGCATTCTCCGGCAAGGATCCGTCCAAGGTCGACCGTTCCGCCGCCTACGCGGCGCGCTACGTGGCCAAGAACATCGTCGCCGCCGGCCTGGCGTCGAAGTGCGAAGTGCAGGTGTCGTACGCGATCGGCGTGGCCGAGCCGACTTCGATCTCGGTCACCACCTTCGGCACCGGCCGCATTTCCGACGAGAAGATCGAGAAGCTGATCCGCAAGCATTTCGACCTGCGCCCGTTCGGCATAACCAAAATGCTCGACCTGCTGCACCCGATGTACCAGGACACCGCGTCCTACGGCCACTTCGGCCGCAAGCCGAAGGACATCGTGCTGCCCAGCGGCGAGAAGTTCACCAGCTTCAGCTGGGAAAAGACCGACCGCGCCGAAGCGCTGCACAAAGACGCTGGTCTCAAAGACAAGAAGTAGTCGCCCTGTAGGCGCGGCTTCAGCCGCGATAGCTCCAGCGTGGTTCACTTCCACGTCTATCGCCAAGGCCGGTGCCGCTCTTCATTTTTTGGGAAAAAATAAAGGGCGGCCCCTGCCTTCAATCGCTGGGGCGGTCTGAGCCCTGCTGTCCTCGCGACCAAGAACCGCCGCCAGCGCAAGCCCCTGTAGGAGCGGCTTTAGCCGCGATGCTTTCCCACTCTGGTCGGAGCAATTCCCGGACAGTGGGACGTCGGGGGTGGAGGGGGTATTGGCGAAGTGGTGCAGGACAGCAAGGAACGGCCGTCTTAGAAAACAGGATGTTTTCTATGACGGGCGCCAATACCCCCTCCACCCCCGGCGGCCGCGCGCCGGTTCGGGAACGGGCTACGGAGCGGGGAAGAAGAAGCATCGCGGCTGGCTTCTAACAGACGAATGTCTGGTCAGCCGCTCCCACAGGTGGGAGCATGACTTCTTGCCCGGGCCGGGGGCGGGCGATCGGAGCATGCTTCGGACACCTATCAAGGAGACCATCATGTCCCTGCGTCCGCTCAGCCTAGCCATCCTGCTCGCCCTGCCCATGACCCTGCCGGCGCACGCCGCCGACGCGCCTGCCGCCGTGGAGACGGCTGCGACCAGGGCCCAGCAAGCCGAAAAAATGTACGTCGATTACTGGGAAGAATCGCTGCGCCGTAACCCGGTCCAGGCGACCTATGTCGGCGACAATCGCTTCAACGACCAGCTGCCCAATTTCTTCTCGCCGCAGTACCGGCAGGAGAGCATCGACTTCGACAAGAAGTGGCTGGCCCGTTTCGAGGCCATTGATCCGAACCAACTCGAGGGCCAGACGCGCCTTTCCTACGACATCATGGTGCGCAACCTGAAGCTCTCCCTGGAGAGCTATCAGCACCGCACGGACTTGATGCCGCTCAGCCAGTTCTTCAACATCGCCGGCCTGTTCGCCCAGCTCGGCTCGGGCACCAGCGCGCAACCGTTCAAGACGGTCAAGGATTACGACAACTGGCTGGCCCGTGCCGGCAAGGGCCCGGAGCTGTTCGCGCAGATGCAGGCGAACATGCGCGAGGGCGTCAAGGTCGGCATGGTCCAGCCGAAAATCCTGATGGCGAAGGTGCTGCCGCAGCTTGATGCGCTGATCAAGGACAAACCGGAAGAAACCCTGTTCTGGCAGCCGATCGTCAATATGCCGAAGGATTTTTCCGAGGCCGACAAGAAGCGCCTGACCGAGGCCTATCGCCAGCTGATCGCCACCCAGCTGATGCCGGCGTACCGCGACCTGCGCAAGTACGTCAACGACGAATACCTGCCGAAGGGCCGCGACACGGTCGGTATTTCCGCGTTGCCGAACGGCAAGGCGCTGTATGCCTATAACGTCAAGGTTTCCACCACCACCGACAAGACCCCGGAAGAGCTGCACGCTATCGGTCTCTCGGAAGTCGCACGCCTGCACGGCGAGATTCGCGGCGTCATGCAGGCAACCGGATTCAAGGGCAGCCTGCAGGAGTTCTTCAAGTTCGTCATCACTGACAAGCGCTTCGAGTACCCGACCGAGAAAGCGCTGCTCGATGCCTACAATGCCTTGCGCGTGAAAGTCGACGCCGGCGTGCCGAAGCTGTTCGCGGTGACGCCGAAGGCGGGCTTTGAAATCCGTCCGATCGAGGCATTCCGCGCCAAGTCGTCGGCGGGCGGCGAATACCAGGGTCCGAGCGAAGACGGCACGCGACCCGGCATCTTTTACGTCAACACTTACGACCTGCCCACGCGCAAGACCTGGGACACCGAGGACCTCTACCTGCATGAGGCGATTCCCGGCCATCACTTCCAGATCGCGATCCAGCAGGAGCTGAAGGGCATTCCGGCGTTCCGGCGCTTCGGTGGCGACACGGCGTACGTCGAGGGCTGGGGGTTGTACGCGGAGACGTTGGGCAAGGAGCTCGGCGTGCTGACCGACCCATACCAGTATTACGGCAGCCTGCAGGGCGAGCTGTGGCGCGCCATCCGCCTGGTGGTCGACACCGGCCTGCACAACAAGGACTGGTCGCGCGAGCAGGTGATCAAGTACATGCATGAGAACTCGGCCGTGGCCGAGCCCGACGCGATTGCCGAAGCCGAGCGCTACATGGCCATCCCCGGCCAGGCACTGGCCTACAAAGTTGGCCAGATGAAGATCCGCGAGCTGCGCAACCGCGCCGAACAAGCACTCGGCGACAAGTTCGATGTCCGCGAATTCCACGACCAGATCCTGAAGGACGGCTCGCTCCCGTTGAGCGTGCTCGACGCCAAGATCGACCGCTGGATCGCCAGCAAGAAAGCCTGAATCGGCTGGCATTGGCATGGAGAGACGCCGGCTTTCGCCGGCGTTTTTCTTTGCAAATCAGCGCAGTGCGGCACCTCTTGTGGGAGCGGCTTTAGCCGCGATGCTCTTCTGTTTCAAGCGCAGGAGAATCGCGGCTGAAGCCGCTCCCACATTCAAAACAGGGGATTCATCCTTTCATCGCGAGATAGCGATATAATGCCGCTCCCCCGCCGAGGGGCGCTGCAAGCCCGGCTGCATTCGATGCAGGCAAGGGAACAGGCTCGGCAAGGGATTCACGAACAACGGCGCCCGGACTTTGCGATTGGAAAGACATCGCAAACACAACCGGAGCAAACACCATGAACGCTGTTACCAACCTGACGCACGACTATAAAGTCGCCGACCTGTCGCTGGCCGACTGGGGCCGCAAGGAACTCGATATCGCCGAGCACGAAATGCCGGGCCTGATGTCGATCCGCAAGAAATACGCCGTCGCCAAACCGCTCAAGGGCGTGCGCGTGACCGGCTCGCTGCACATGACCATCCAGACCGCCGTGCTGATCGAAACGCTGAAGGACATCGGCGCCGACGTGCGCTGGGCGTCCTGCAACATCTTCTCGACGCAGGATCACGCCGCCGCCGCCATCGCCAGGACCGGCACGCCGGTGTTCGCCTGGAAGGGCGAAACTCTGGAAGAGTACTGGGACTGCACGCTCGACGCGGTGACGTTCCCGGGCGGCAACGGTCCGGAGCTGGTTGTCGACGATGGCGGCGATGTCACCTTGCTGATCCACAAGGGCTTTGAACTCGAGAACGGTTCCGACTGGGTCAACACCGCGTCCGAATCGCATGAAGAGCAGATCATCAAGAACCTGCTCAAGCGCGTCGCTCGCGAGCGCCCCGGCTTCTGGACCAGCGTGGTCAAGGACTGGAAGGGCGTATCCGAAGAGACCACCACCGGCGTGCATCGCCTCTACCAGATGGTCCAGGCCGGCTCGCTGTTGGTGCCGGCGATCAACGTCAACGATTCGGTGACCAAATCCAAGTTCGACAACCTGTACGGCTGCCGCGAATCGCTGGCCGACGGCCTGAAGCGGGCGATGGACGTGATGCTGGCCGGCAAGTGCGCGGTCGTCTGCGGTTACGGCGATGTCGGCAAGGGCTCGGCGCATTCCTTGCGCGCCTACGGCGCCCGCGTCGTGGTCACCGAGATCGATCCGATCAATGCCTTGCAGGCGGCGATGGAAGGCTTCGAGGTCAACACGGTCGAATCCACGCTCGGTCGCGGCGACATCTACGTCACCACCACCGGCAACAAGGACGTGCTGACGCTCGAGCACCTGACCCAGATGAAGAACCAGGCGATCGTCTGCAACATCGGCCACTTCGACAACGAGATCCAGGTCGACAAGCTCAACAACGCGCCGGGCATCACCAAGCTCAACATCAAGCCGCAGGTCGACAAGTACCGCATGCCGGACGGCCGCGAAATCTTCCTGCTCGCCGAAGGCCGCCTGGTGAACCTGGGTTGCGCCACCGGCCATCCGAGCTTCGTGATGTCCAACTCGTTCTCCAACCAGACGCTGGCGCAGATCGACCTGTGGGCGAACAAGGACAAGTACGAGAAGAAGGTCTACATCCTGCCCAAGAAGCTGGACGAGGAAGTGGCGCGCCTGCATCTGGAGAAGATCGGCGTGAAGCTGACCACGCTGACGCCCGAACAGGCCGCCTACCTGGGCGTCAACGTCGACGGCCCGTACAAGCCCGAGCACTATCGCTACTAAGCGAACAACGACGGGCGCCTTCGGTCGCCCGTCGTCTCTAACGGACCGCCAATGATTCCGATTTCCTTCGAGTTCTACCCGCCGAAGACCGACGAGCAGCGCGCGCAGCTCGACCGCACGGTGCGCAAGTTGAAGGCGCACGCGCCGCAATTCGTGTCGGTCACCTTCGGCGCCGGCGGTTCGACCCTGAGCTACACGCCGGAAACCGTACGCGAGCTGCGGCAGACGCATGCACTCAACGGCGTGCCGCACGTCAGCTGCATGGGCGGCACGCGCGAGGAAATTTCCCACCTGCTGCAGTTGTACCGCGCGCTCGGTTGCGATCGCATCGTCGCCTTGCGTGGCGACCTGCCCTCGGGCATGGCGCGCATGGGCGACTTCCGCTTCGCCACCGATCTGGTGGCCTTCATCCGTGAGGAACAGGGCGACCATTTCCGCATCGAGGTCGGCTGCTATCCAGAAACCCATCCGCAGGCCGAGGATGCGCTGGCCGACCTGCGCCATTTCAAGGCCAAGATCGACGCTGGCGCGGACTCAGCGATCACCCAGTATTTCTACAACACCGACGCCTATTTCCGCTTCGTCGACGATGCCCGCAAGCTGGGCATCACCGTGCCGATCATTCCCGGCATCATGCCGATCTCCAATTTCACCCAGCTCAGGCGCTTCTCGGAAGCCTGCGGCGCCGAGATCCCGCGCTGGATCGCCAAGCGCATGACGGCGCTGGGCGACGATGTCGAGGGCATCCGCGAACTGGCGGCCGACCTGGTCGGCGCCATGTGCCAGCGCCTGATCGACGCCGGCGTGCCCGAGCTGCATTTCTACACACTGAACCTGACCAAACCGACCGAGGCCGTGTTGGCCAGACTGCGCTAGGGCACTCCCATCGGGGCGCTTGCCGGTGCTATCGTCGGTGGCGCATGAAAACCGTCACCACCCGCGCGGCCCTGTTGCTGCTGATCGTTGCCTGGCCAGCGTCCAGCGTGCAATCGGCGCCGGCTGAAACCGACGGCGCGCAGGCCGAAGGTCTGCGCCGTTGCGTGGGCCCCGACGGCGGCACCATATTCACCGATCGCCGTTGCGAGGACCTGCACGCCGTCGCCAGCGTCCCGCCGGGTTCGGCTGAGCGGCCGGCCGTGGCGGTTCGCGTCCGCAGTTGCGCGCGCAACCAGAGCGACCTGCTGTTCGGGGTGCGTGCCGCGCTTGAAAACGGCGATGCCAACCGGCTGGCGGACTTCTACCACTGGACTGGCATGGGGACTGCCCAGGGCTATCGCCTCATGGACCGGCTCAGCGCTTTCAGCAAGCGGCCGGTGGTCGACGTGCAACTGGTATCGACCGCGGATCCACGCGGTTACGCCAGCGCCGACTTTGAATTCTCCAGGACTCCGGTCGAGGATGTCGAGGTTGATGCCGAGAGCATTGACGACTCCTTCGACGTCGAGGCCAGCCTGGCGGAGCCAGGCGCTGAAAGCGCTGTCGCGCCGGCCCGTCGCCCACGCGCGGCCGACCTGCTGCGCGTCGACCAGATGCGCGGCGAGGCTGACCTTGAGTCCGAAACGACGTATTTCCACCTGCTCAACAACGCCGGCTGCTGGTGGATGCAGTTCTGAGGGCGGTTCGAAGCGCACGCGACACTAGTGCATCCGGGTACGTCGGGTAAAATGGCGGTTTGCCACGGAGCCCGTCATGACCCAGCGCTATCCCGATTTCATCTGGCACAACGGCGAGGTCAAACCCTGGCGGGAAGCGACCGTGCATGTGATGGCCCATGGCCTGCATTACGGATCGTCCGTCTTCGAGGGCATCCGCAGTTATGAAACGCCGAACGGCGCGAAGATCTTCCGACTGACCGATCACCTGAAGCGTCTGTATGCCTCGGCCAAGATTTATGACATGCCGATACCCTACACGCTGGAACAGCTGACCAAGGCCAGTCGCGACGTCATCGCCGCCAACAAGCTGACCAAAGCCTACCTGCGACCCATTGCCTACCGTGGCCTGGGCGGCTTCGGCCTGTCCGCGGATACACCGGTCGATGTTTCGGTCGCCACCTGGGAAATGGGCGCCTACCTGGGCGCCGGCGTGTTGGAGGCCGGCATCGACGCCTGCGTGTCGAGCTGGCAGCGGTTCGCGCCCAATACGTTGCCCGCAGGCGCCAAGGCCGGTGGCAATTACCTGTCCGGGCAGTTGATCGCGCGTGAAGCGCGCCGCCTCGGCTTCGGTGAGGGCATCGCCCTGGCCTCCACCGGTCTGCTCTCGGAAGGCGCCGGCGAGAATATCTTCCTGGTCTTCGACGGCGCATTGCACACCACGCCGGTCAGTGCCGCGCTGCTCAACGGCATCACCCGCGACACCATCATGACGCTGGCGCGCGGCGCCGGACTGACGGTGGTCGAACGCGACATGCCGCGCGAGTACCTGTACTTGTGCGACGAATTGTTCATGTGCGGCACGGCCGCAGAAATTACCCCGATCCGCTCGGTCGACGGCCGTCAGGTCGGCGCCGGCAAGCCCGGACCGGTCACCAAGCACATGCAGGACCTGTACTTCGGCCTGTTCAGCGGCAGCACGCCCGACACCCGCGGCTGGCTGGAGTAAGAAGCGCCGGCCATTGAACTATCGTCCTGGTCCGGCATCGAAATGACGAACCAGGCGACAGTTCCGACCCGGAGGCCAGCCATGAAGGTGTTCCCGCTGCTGATGTCGTTGGCATTGATGGCTGGTGCGACGGGGGCGGCGCACGGCGCCGAGTCGGCCGTCGGGCTGGACAACCCGGCAATCGACATGGACGGCTTCCTGCGCGTCTCCCGACAAGCCGCCGAGCACCGGCAATCGCACCGCGTGTCGGAGCAGGAATTTCTGCGCATGAGCCGCGAGCCCGGCACCATCGTGCTCGACGCCAGGAGCGCCGAGAAATATCGCCTGCTGCATGTGCAGGGCGCGATCAACCTGAGCTTTCCGGACATCACCGTCGACAGTCTGGCGCAGACGATCCCGGACAAGTCGACGCGCATCCTGATCTATTGCAACAACAATTTTTCCGGCGCCGAAAAGCCGTTTCCGGCCAAGATGGCCAGCGCGTCGCTCAACCTGTCGACCTACATCGCGCTGTACAACTACGGCTACCGCAACGTCTACGAACTCGGCCCGCTAATCGACGCCCACGCCACCAAGCTCCCGCTGGAACCCAGCCAAACACCCGCCGCCCCCTAAGCACCCCGCACCTGTAGGAGCGGCTTCAGCCGCGATTGCTTCATCACCCCGCAGCGCCAGTTCTCTCCGCCATCGAATCAAACACCAGCGTCGCCACCGCCCCACGCTCCGGCCGCGGCGCAATGCTCACCGTCCAGCCATACAGATCGCAAAGCCGGCGCACGATCGACAAGCCGATGCCGCCGCCGCTGGTGCCGCCGGCACTGGAGCCGCGATAGCCGCGCTCGAACAGCCGTGCCGCGTCTTCCACGCTCAAGCCGTGGCCGGTGTCCTCGATATTCACCCGGTCGCCTTCGATGATCATGCGCACCTCGCCTTCGGAGGTGTACTTGCAGGCATTGCCGAGCAGGTTGCCGAGCGCCACCGAAAGCACCGCCTCCGGCGCATTGACCACCACATCGTCGCGACCGACGACATTGATGATGATCGGCTTGCTGCCCAGTTGGGCGCGATTTGCCTCAGCCAGGGCAGCGCACAGTTTGTACAGGTTGGTGCTGCCGCTGCCACGTTCGTTGCGCGACAACAGCAGCAGGGCTGTGGTCAGGTCGGTGCATTGCACCGCGGCACGCTCGATGCGCGCGAGTCGCTGCCGGGTCTTGTCCGGAATTTCCGGATTGGCCAGCAGCAGCTCGGCAGCGCCACGGATCACCGCGAGCGGCGTGCGCAATTCATGGCTGACATCGGCATTGAACTCGCGGTCGCGCTTGACCAGGCTGGTCATGCGCGCAGCGTAGTCGTCCAGCGCCGAGGCCAGCTCGCCCACTTCGTCGCGCGGAAAGTGCGGCGCCAGCTTGTCCGGGTTCTCCCGGCTCGACAGCCCCTCGACGCGTCGGGCCAGGTCGGTGAGCGGGCTGATCACGCGCGAGGACGACCACAGCCCGATGATCCAGGCCAGGCCCGTAAACAGGAACACCGCCCCGATCAGCGTGTACAGCATCTGACGCTGGGTCAGCGCTTCCTGGGTGTAGTCGTAGCGCATGTAGGTGACCAGGTCCGGCGCCCGCTGCACGGCCAGCTTGTACTCGCGCAGCTGGCCGCTGCTGTCGTATTCGCGCAGTTCGTGCACGCCGCGCGGCAAGTCGCGCCAGCCGAACGGAATCTTGGCGCCATCCGGCCGATAGACGAAAGCTTCGATCTGGCGCGAGAACTGGAACGGCGCCCCGGGTTCCGGATTCGCGCGCTTGAACTGCAGGAAATTGGTCGCCTCGCTCTGCAGCCAGGAATCGACCAGCGAACCTTCGAGTCGATTGCGCAAGACCACGGTTGCAAACGCGAACATGGCCGTCAGCCCGAAGCCGAGCAGCAGGAACGAGACGATGATTCGACTGCGGAGCCGGCGCCGATAGTGCATCGACTCAGACCGGATCGGAGTCTGCGATTCGGTAGCCAATTCCGTGACGGGTCTGGATCAGGGCTTTGTCGAAAGGCTTGTCGACGGCAGCACGCAGACCGTGGATGTGCACGCGAAGGCTGTCGGAATCCGGCAGCTCCTCGCCCCAGACGCGGGTTTCAAGGTCCATGCGCGGCACCACGGCCGGCGAGGCTTCCATGAGCGACTGCAGTATCTTCAACGCGGTTGGATTGAGTTGCAGCAGCTTGCCGCCGCGGCGAACTTCCAGCGTGTCCAGGTTGTATTCCAGGTCGGCCACTTCCAGGATTCGCGGTTGCGCCGCCTTGCCGCGCCGGGCCAGCACCGCGAGCCGGGCTTCGACTTCCTGTAGCGCGAACGGCTTCACCAGATAGTCGTCGGCGCCGGAATCGAAACCGGACAACTTGCTGTCCAGCGAATCGCGGGCAGTCAGCATCAGCACCGGCGTTTGCTTGCGGCCTTCGGTGCGCAACTTCCGGCACACTTCCAGGCCATCCATGCCCGGCAGATTGAGGTCGAGCACGATCGCATCGAAATTATTCACCACCGCCAGGTGCAGGCCGGTGACGCCGTCGGCAGCGTAGTCCACGGTGTGGCCACGCTCCTCCAGATAGTCGCCGAGGTTGGCGGCGATATCGCGGTTGTCTTCGACGACAAGAATTCGCATGGACTAGGTTGACTCCGGGGACTGCATGAATTGGATTCTGCCAGACAGGACAAGTTCCAGCATGCATTGCGACGGCTGAACCGCGATCGCAAGAGAAAAAAACCCGGGAAGACGCCATTGGGGAGACGCCTTGCCCGGGTCCAAAGTTTACAGATACCCCGATTGCCGTAATCCGCAGAGTCCACGAGGAGGAGCCCACAGCTTTTGGCCTGACCAGCCTAGGGTCCGGGAGATTAAAAAAACGTTAATTCAGCGCGAGTCTTTGGTTATTTTTTCGGCCTGGCCGACCGGCGGCGCGCCGGGGGTCGTACCCGGGGCTGGGACGGGCCCCGAAGGGGCAGCCGGCTGGCCACCAGGTCGATGATTGCCCCGGCCACGTCCACCCCGGAGGCCCCCTCGATGCCCTCCAGGCCGGGCGAGGAATTGACCTCCAACACCAGCGGTCCCTTGCGCGAGCGCAGCAGGTCGACGCCTGCCACTTCCAGGCCCATGACATGCGCGGCACGCAGCGCGGTTTCCCGTTCGGCCGCGCTCAGCTCAACGCTGCTGGCCTGGCCGCCGCGATGCAGGTTGGAACGAAACTCGCCCGCTTCGGCCTGCCGATGCATGGCCGCGACCACCATGTCGCCGACGACGAAGCAGCGGATGTCCGCGCCCTGGGCTTCGGCGATGAACTCCTGGACCAGGAAGTTGGCGTACAGGCCGCGGAATGCCTCGATCACACTGCGCGACGCGGACAGGCTTTCCGCCAGCACCACGCCGTTGCCCTGCGAACCTTCGATCAGCTTGACCACATGCGGCGGCTTGCCGAGCATGCCGAGCAGGTCGGTGGTGTCGTCCGGGTTGTCGCCGAAGACGGTGGTCGGCAGGCCGATGCCTTCGCCGGCCAGCAATTGATGGCAGCGCAGTTTGTCGCGCGCACGCAGGATCGCGTCCGATGAGTTGGGCGTGTAGGCGCCCATGAGTTCGAGTTGGCGCAATACCGCCGTGCCATAGCGAGTGACCGAAGCGCCGATGCGCGGGATGACCGCGTCGACGCCGGTCAGGGCCCTGCCCTTGTAGTTGAGCTGGAAATGGCCTGGCGCAATCTTCATGTAGCAACGCAACGGATCGAGCACGCGCACCGTGTGCCCGCGCTCGCGCGCGGCCAGGACCAGGCGCTGGGTGGAATACAGCTTGGTGTTACGGGACAGGATGGCGAGCTTCATTATCTGCTGTCGATGTCGGTGCGTTTGCCGAGCAGGAAGGACCGGGCCGGCTCGACCAGGCAGTGACGGCGCAGTGCGGTCCGGCCGAGCAGCATCGGGAATAGCATGTTGCGCCGTTGCGTGAGATTTACTTCAATCGGCCAGGGCTGGCCGGTCGGCAATTGCAGCAGGGTACGGATGAATATCCGCGACTCGCGGTGGCCGCCGGAATCGGTAACCACGCGTCGATCGGCCACCTCGGCCTCGACCGTATTCCTCAGCCGTTCCCGGTCTCCGTGGTGCAGGACGAAGCGGACCCACGGTCGCCCTTCGCGCTCGAACAATTCCTGGTCCTGCACATGCAGCGACGAACTGCGCGCGCCGGTATCCACCTTGGCCCGGATGCAGGCGACACCCAGCTGCGGCAACGCCAGCCATTCGCGCCAGCCCAGGAGAAGGCGCGCAGGCACAGACCTGACGGGTGCCGTGGTGGCTCGCGGATTCACTGCCAGGTTTCCCGAAATTGATTGGTGAAGGCCGAGCCAGTGGAGCGGGTGAAGGGAATCGAACCCTCGTCAGTTGCTTGGGAAGCAACAGCTCTACCATTGAGCTACACCCGCCTGCGGCCCGGATTATGACCCCCGGCCCTGACCCGCCGCAACGAGTTAAAATGCGCGCATGCGAATCCTGCTTAATGGTGAAGTCCGGGAATTCCCGGAGCCGCAGACGATCTCGACACTGCTGTTGGCGGCCGGCTATGCCGAGCGACGCGTAGCGGTGGAGGTCAACCGGGAGATCGTGGCCAAGGGCCGGCATGCCGGCCATGCATTGGCCGACGGCGATCGCGTCGAGATCATCCAGGCCATCGGTGGCGGATAAGCGCGGCAGCGCCGCGGAAAAGGCTTATCAGGCCTGGCTAATCGGGCCATAATCGCATGATGAACCCATCGGCCCTTTCCGACGACTCGCTGATCATCGCGGGGAAGTCCTATCGTTCCCGCCTGCTTACCGGCACCGGCAAATTCCAGGATTTCGAACAAACGCGGCTGGCCACTGAAGCTGCGGGCGCACAGATCGTCACCGTCGCCTTGCGCCGGACCAACCTGGGACAGGACCCGGGCCAGCCCAATCTGCTCGACGTGCTGCCGCCGGATCGCTACACCATCCTGCCCAACACCGCCGGCTGCTACAACGTCGCCGATGCGGTGCGCACCTGCCAGCTGGCGCGCGAATTGCTCGACGGCCACGCCCTGGTAAAGCTCGAAGTACTCGGTGATCCGCGCACGCTGTTTCCCGACGTCGTGCAGACCCTGCAGGCCGCGGAGATCCTGGTTCACGACGGCTTCGATGTCATGGTCTACACCTCGGACGATCCGATTCTGGCCAAGCGCCTGGAGCAGCTCGGCTGCGTGGCGGTGATGCCGCTGGCGGCGCCGATCGGTTCGGGCCTGGGGATCCAGAACAAATGGAACCTGCTGGAGATCGTCGAGAACGCCACCGTGCCGATCCTGGTCGATGCCGGCGTCGGTACCGCATCCGATGCAGCCATCGCCATGGAGCTCGGCTGCCATGGCGTGCTCATGAACACGGCGATTGCCGGCGCCCGCAATCCGATCCTGATGGCCAGCGCCATGCGCAAGGCGGTCGAAGCCGGACGCGAGGCGTTCCTGGCCGGGCGCATACCGAAAAAGCGCAACGCGAATGCATCGTCGCCGATCGACGGCTTGTTCTTCTGAGCCCATGAGCCGCGACCAGCCCGATGACCTGCCGTCGATCAGTCCATTGCGCGGCCGGGCCATTCGCAGTTTCGTGCTGCGCCAGGGGCGGGTGACGCAAGCGCAGAAGCGCGCGATTACCGAGCATTGGCCAAGGTATGGTTTGGATTACTGCGGAAGATTGCGCGACTTCGACCAAATATTTCAGCGCCAGGCCGAGCGCGTTCTGGAAATTGGCTTCGGCAATGGCGAGCAGGTGGAGTTCGCCGCCGCGCAGGAACCACAACGCGATTTCATCGGCATCGAAGTGCATGGCCCCGGCGTTGGCCGCTTGCTCAACGGCCTGGCCGCCGCGGACCTGGGCAACGTCCGCATCTACCAGCACGATGCCGTTGAAGTGCTGCGCAACGAGGTTGCCGACGGCGCGCTCGACGAAGTCCGGATTTATTTTCCCGATCCCTGGCACAAGACGCGGCACCACAAGCGCCGCCTGATCCAGCCGGGCTTCGTCAGCCTGCTCTGCGACAAGTTGCGCAGCGGCGGCCGCCTGCACCTCGCCACCGACTGGGAAAACTACGCCGAACAGATGTGGGACGTGCTCGACGCCGAACCGCGATTGCAGAACGTCGCCGGACCGCGCGGCGCGGTGCCACGACCGCTCTGGCGCCGCCAGACTCATTTCGAAACGCGCGGCCAGAAACTGGGCCATGGCGTTTGGGACCTGCTCTACAACAAGCGCTGAGGGCACCGACAAGCACATGGGCACTGACCTCATCCTGACCCGCGACATGATCCTGGTGCTCGGGCTGGTAGCGTTCACGATGATCATGTTCATGTTCGAGCGCATCCGCAGCGACGCCACGGCGCTGGTGGTGCTGGTGGCGCTCGGCGTCACCCGCGTGGTGCCGCAGTCGGAACTGTTCTCCGGCTTTTCCGGCAGCGCCGTGATGACCATCATCGCGACCATGATCCTGGGTGCCGGCCTGGACCATACCGGCGCCCTGAATCGCCTGGCCTCCTGGCTGCTGCGTCGTTCCAAGGGCGTCGAAGACCGCTTGATCCTGTGGACTTCCGCCACGGCCGGCCTGATGTCGGGCTTCATGCAGAATCCTTCGGTGACCGCGCTGTTCCTGCCGGTCGCCTCGCGGCTCTCGGCGCGCACCGGCGTCGCCTTGTCGCGACTGCTGTTGCCGCTCGCCGCCGCGGTAGTGATGGGCGGCAGTCTGACCATGGTCGGCAACTCGCCCCTGCTGCTGCTCAACGACCTGGTGCAGTCGGCCAATCGCAATCTGCCCTCGGGCGCCGCCACGCTGGCGCCGTTCCCGATGTTCCAGCCCTTGCCGATCGGCGTGCTGCTGCTGGTAGCCGGCTTGCTCTACTACCGCTATCCCGGCCGCAAGTGGTTGCGCGATGGCGAAGGCGCCAACGATGCCGTCACGCCCGCGCGTACGGAAAGCTATTTCGCGCAAGCCTATGGCATCGAGGGCGAAGTGTTCGAGTTGACCGTGGGCTCGGAGAGCCCGCTGGTCGGCATGTCCATCGGCGAAGCCGAAGCGCAACGCGACGCGCCGCTGTACCTGGCGCTGCTCACCGGCAGCGAGGCCCGGCTGTCGCCGTCCGCCGACCAGATGATCTGGGTCGGCAGCGTGCTCGGCGTCATGGGCAAACGCGAAGCCGTGCAGGCCTATGCCCAGGCCAATCAGTTGAAGGTGTCGACGCGGCTGCGCAATTTCGCCGACCTGTTCGACCCCAATCGCGCCGGCATTTCCGAAGCGGTCATTCCACCGACCTCGCAATTCATCGGCCGCACCCAGGCCGAGCTGCAACTGCGCAAGCGGTTCGGCATCAGCCTGCTGGCGATCAATCGCGACAAGAAAGTGTTCCGCGCCGACATCCGCCAGCTGCCGTTGCGCGCCGGCGACATGCTGGTCTTCCACAGCATCTGGAGCGACCTGGCGCAGGCCGGCGTCAATCGCGATTTCGTCGTGGTCACCGATTATCCGAAACAGGAACAACGCCCGCAGAAGCTGCGCTGGGCGATCGGCCTGTTCGTGGCCTCGATGTTACTGGCGCTGACCACCCTGCTGCCGGTGTCGCTGGCATTGATGGGTGGCGCGGCGGCGATGATCGTGGTCGGCGTGCTGAATATGGACGAGGCCTATTCGGCGGTGAACTGGAAAACGGTGTTCCTGATGGCCTGCCTGATTCCGCTGGGCTGGGCCATGGATTCCACGGGCGCCGCGAACTGGCTGGCGCAGCAAGTGCTCGAACGGGTTGGCGAATCGATGCCGGTCTGGGGCTTCCAGGCGGCGATCGGCCTGTTGACCATCGCTTTCAGCCTGGTCATCGGCAACGTTGGCGCGACGGTGGTGATGGTGCCCATTTCGATCAACGTCGGCCTGGCGGCGAGCGGAAACCCGCTCGCGTTCGCAATGCTGGTGGCGCTGTCGGCATCGAATAATTTTCTCAGCCAATCCAACCCGGTGATGTCGATGATCACCGGCCCCGCCGGCTACCGCCCGCGCGACCTCTGGCGCACGGGTGCGCCGCTAACCCTCGGCTATCTGCTGATCACGCTCGTCGCCGTCAACGTAATGTTCTAACCACCCCCTGTAGGAGCGGCTTCAGCCGCGAAGCCCTTCGCTCCGCCCACCCATGTAGGAGCGGCTTCAGCCGCGAAGCCCTTCGCTCCGCACAGCTGTCCAGAACTTGTACGCGCCCGCCGGAAGCAGGCGCCCTCGCTCGCAGCCAGGAAAAAACATCCTGTTTTGTACTGGCTGCCGCTCCTGCCATCCATGGCCCGCTCGACCGAGGACGCCTGCCTCCGACGTCCCATCCGACGTGCGTGCGCTGGTTTGATGGCAGATGGCTTGGACTGAACTTCCGCGGCGACTGCATGACTAAGACGCAGTTCGAAGGGGATTGAAGACGGATGTCATCCACGGAAGGAGGTGCTGTCGATGCAGTTGATGCAATCGATTGGGAGGTTTGGTGCCCCACCCGGCCATCTGCACAAAGGCGGCGCCGTGTGTGGCCAGTGGTGGTGCTCGCAATCGTCGTCATTGCGCATGGGCTCGCGACGTTGGTCATGATTCTGGCGGAGCCAGCGCCGTTGCGGTCGGAACGATTCGAGGAGGCGATGGTGGTTAGTTTCATCGAACGACCGCCGACGACAGCGCAGCCGGCGCTGCCTCGGCCGGTGTCCAACAGGACCGACCAAGCGCCGACCGATAAGCAGCGATTGCGCGCTGCGGCTGGCAATCAAGAACCTGCCACGGCACAAATCCGATCCGACGAAGCAGCGGCGGTAGCGCCCCTGCGGCTTCATCTCGATGAAGATGTCTGGGGCCCGCAACAGCGAGCGCCGGACAAGATCCCCTGGCAACGGCAAGCCGACGCCGCGCGCGAGTGGGAGCAACCGCACGTGGCGGGCATCACCGTGCGGCCACCTCCGAGCCTGAAACAGAAGTTGGCCATGCTGGGCGCGCTGTTTGGCTCCCCGCCTTACGACCCCTGCCCGCAAGTCGCAGGGCGTCTCGCCAACCCCTCGCAGTTGCATGCGCTGGACCTGCAGGCGGACTTGCAGACGCGCGAGCGCTATTGCCGACCTTGAGGCTGGGCGCCTAGGCCACCGAGTCGAAGACGAGTTCGCCTTCCGCATTCATGCGCACCGGGACCGCGCGCAAGCTGGAACCGCGGCAGGGGCCGGCGACGCATTCACCGTCGCCAAGCCGAAACGTGGCGCCGTGGGCGGCGCAGACCAACTGCTGGTTATCGACCAGGAATTTACCGGGCGCGTAGTCCAGACGGCGGCCCTGGTGGGGGCAGATATTGAGCCAGGCGGTGAGTATTTCGTCCTCGCAATGCAGGATGATCGACTCCGTTTCGCCGGCAATCACTGCATCTACGGCGACGATGCCGACGCGAGGCAGCTCCGATCGGCGAATTAACGTTCCGCTTACACTTTCGCCCTGCGGCATCGCCATACTCCATTTCCCCGGCAGTTTGACATGAGCTTTATGCCAATTTTCGTCCATCGCTTCTTTTCCTTCACGCCCAGCAAGCCGCGTCATCCGCTGCTGCGCCTGGTCCTGGGACTGCTTGGGGTGATGCTGCTTGCCTTGCTGGTGGTGCTCGGCCTGTTCATTGGCCTGGGCATGCTGCTGTTCGCCGCTGTCCGCCGCATGCTGCGTCCGGCGCCGGCTGCCTGCGCCCCGGAGAAAGTCGAGGGCGTCATCGATGGCGAATTTTCCGTCGTCGACAAGAACCGGGCGCAGCTGAGCCTGCGCTAAGCCCCGGGCAATCGCTACACTTGGGCTTTCCGCTGGATTGGCCCATGTCCGAATTCGCCTTCTCGCCGTCGCCCATAGCCGCCGTGCCGATCATCGGCGCGTCCGCGGTTTTTCCCGTGCACCGCATCTACTGCGTCGGCCGCAATTTCGCCGAGCACGCGCGCGAAATGGGCGCGGAAGTCTCGCGCGGCACGCCTGTCTTCTTCATGAAGCCGGCGGATGCGGTGCTGGTTGCGGGCGATGTGCCGTATCCAGGCGCCACCGCCGATTTGCATCATGAAGTGGAACTCGTGGTTGCGTTGGGCGTCGATGCAGAAGGAACCATCGACGCAAGCGCCGCGCTCGAACTGGTTTTTGGCTACGGCGTAGGACTGGATCTGACCCGCCGCGACCTGCAGGCCCAGGCCAAGGAAAAACGCCTGCCCTGGGATATCGCGAAGGGCTTCGACGCTTCGGCGCCGGTAAGTGGCATCGTGCCGGTGGCGCAGGCCGGACATGATTTCTCCCGACGTTTGTGGCTGGAGGTCAACGGCGCGATTCGCCAGCAGGCGCCGCTGTCGGACATGGTCTTTTCCGTCGCCGAGATCATCCACGAGCTGTCGAAGCTGTTTACCCTCAAGGCAGGCGATTTGATCTTCATGGGCACGCCGGCCGGCGTGGCCGCACTGCAACGCGGCGATGCGTTTCGCGCCGGCATCGACGGCCTGGTCGAATTTTCCGGGCGCATTGCCAGGTGATGCTTGTCCTTTGCCACTGAGGCCTTTCGCCAGTCGATTCGATCCATTCACTGAATACAGGAGCAAGCCATGGGCTTCATTGCGGAATTCAGGGAGTTCGCGGTACGGGGCAACGTCATCGACCTCGCGGTCGGCGTGGTGATCGGCGGCGCGTTCGGCAAGATCGTCACTTCGCTGGTCAATGACGTGGTGATGCCATTGATCGGCAAGCTGCTCGGCGGCGTCAATTTCTCCGATCTGGCGCTGGTGCTGACGCCGGCGCAGGCGGGCGCGGACGGCAAGGAAATTGCCGCTGCCGTACTGCTCGAATACGGCGCGTTCGTGCAGAGCGTGATCGACTTCACACTGATCGCCTTCTCCGTATTCGTTGCTATAAAACTGATCAACAAATTGCAGCGGAAGCGCGAACAGCTCCCGGCGCCGCCGGTCGAGGAAATCGTACTATTGACCGAGATTCGCGACGCGCTGAAGTCGCGGTAAGCTATCGCTCGATCCACCTTGGGCGCCGGTCTCGACCGGCGCATTTTTTTGGAGATATCCGCATGTCGAATTCGCGCAGCACCTCGCTGTTGTTGGCGTTGTGCCTTTCCACACTCGCAATGACTGCCAACGCCGCCGACGCCCGGCTGGCCAAGCGAACCGTGGAAAATGCAGGGAAGCTCAGATTGGCTGCCGAAACGGGCACCGATGCTTATGCCATCGTCGAATCGCTGACCAGCGAGGTCGGCCCGCGCATGGCCGGAACGCCAGGCTATGACCGGGCCGTCGCCTGGGCGCAGGAAAAATTCACGTCGCTGGGTTACGACAAGGTTTACCTCGAACCAGTGACTTTTCCGACTTGGGAACGCCGCCATGAACGCGCGCAGGTGCTGGCGCCGTTTCCGCAGCCGCTGTCGATCACCGCGCTGGGCGGCAGCGTCGGCACCGGCGCCGAGGGCAGCAACTCCATCCTCGCCCAGGTGTGGATCCAGACCAAGGGCTCCCTGGTCACGGTGGTGTGGTCGGCCGTGGTCAGCCTCAGCGCCCTGTACCTGATCAAGGCGGTCATCGGCCTGCGCGTCGAACCGGGCGAGGAGGACGGCGGCCTGGATCTCGGCCAGCACGGCGAAGAGGCCTACATCCCCGGCAACTGAGGCCGGCCCGGGCCGGGTGGGGGTCTTCCCCCGCCCAGCCCTGGACTAGGCTGCCCACCCTCCGATACCCCCATGCTCTCCCCAAGG
>Ga0209211_10002941_pt1 | contig 28581 bp, 24 predicted proteins | sample RifGroA2_FD_183992 | JGI IMG/M metagenome (GOLD analysis project Ga0209211, IMG submission 183992) | Groundwater microbial communities from Rifle, Colorado, USA - Groundwater A2 (SPAdes) (version 2) | ecosystem: Environmental > Aquatic > Deep subsurface > Groundwater | place: Rifle, Colorado...
CGGACGGCTATGTTCTGGCTCTGTCCGCCGGCATTCCCACTTGGCTGGCCACTTCCACTCTTGACACCATCACCGGCACTCTCTCGGTGGCCAAAGGAGGAACGGGCCAAACTTCCTTCGGTCAAGGTTGGCTACACAGCGACGGAACAACTTTGACTTCTTCCACTTCTCCGACGGTGGCTTATCTGACGGCGACAAGCACGACGGCGACGAGCACTTTTGCGGGAGCTTTCTCGGTGGGTTCCACCACTCCCGCCGGCAACGCTTTATTCTCAGTCGGCGCATCCTCGCCGTTGTTTTTTGTGGACAAGAATACGGGCTATGTGGGGGTGGGGACGGCGGCGCCAACATCAGTATTAGATGTTTTAGGCGCCAATCCCTACATAACACTTCGTAATACAAATAGCGGATCTTACGGATTTAGAATTAGAACAGATGCTAGTGGTGGTTATGGTTTTAATTTTGAAGTTCAACCTACAGCTTGGACTTCAGTAATGAGAAGCGATGCTGGGGGAACTAAAATAGTTTTTCCAATCTCCAACATTGGCATCGGCACCACCTCTCCTTATGCCAAATTGTCGGTGGTAGGGGAAACAGTATCAAGTTATTTCACCGCCACTTCCACCACCGCTTCCACATTCCCTTACGCTTCCACCACCGCTTTGACCATCTCCGGTTCCGCCTACATCGGCTCGCTCAACGGACCGCTTCAAGCCAACAACGGTCTTGTTTCCGCTACTACCACTGTCGGTTCAATCTATGGCGGCACGGGTCTTGACTCCTCCGCTCTGACCGGCATCGCCCAGATTATAGCCGGAACTTGGTCAGCTTCGTCCACTCTCTCCGCAAGCTATGGCGGCACGGGCTGGCAAAACATTCAAGCCAACACCGTTCTTCTCGGCAACGGCGCCGGAAGAATCGCCACCACATCAGCCGGAACGGACGGCTATGTTCTGGCTCTGTCCGCCGGCATTCCCACTTGGCTGGCCACTTCCACTCTTGACACCATCACCGGCACTCTCTCGGTGGCCAAAGGAGGAACGGGCCAAACTTCCTTCGGTCAAGGCTGGCTCCACAGCGACGGAACAACTTTGACTTCCTCCACTTCTCCGACCGTGGCTTATCTGACGGCGACAAGCACGACGGCCACTAGCACTTTTGCGGGGGCTTTCTCGGTTGGTTCCACCACTCCCGCCGGCAACGCTTTATTCTCAGTCGGCACATCCTCGCCGTTGGTTTTTGTGGACAAGAATACGGGCTATGTGGGGGTGGGGACGGCGGCGCCAACAGAACCTCTTGATATATATGCGCAAGCTCAAACAGGATTAATTTTAAGAAATACAAGTAATAGCAATAGAACATTTGCTTACTTGTATTCTCAGTCTGGTGGGGGGAATGGACAAGGTTTTTTAGATTTAAAGGATGGTTCAGGAAATACAAAAGTGCATTTGTCGGGGGGTAATTCTACTGGAGGGGGTGTTGGAGAAGGTGTTGTTGGTAATGTTTCTTATTTCAATGGTGGCAACATCGGCATCGGCACCACCTCTCCTTACGCTAAGTTGTCGGTGGTAGGGGAAACAGTATCAAGTTATTTCACAGCCACTTCCACCACCGCCTCCACATTCCCTTACGCTTCCACCACCGCCCTTACCGTCTCCGGTTCCGCCTACATCGGCTCGCTCAACGGACCGCTTCAAGCCAACAACGGTCTTGTTTCCGCTACCACCACTGTCGGTTCAATCTACGGCGGCACGGGTCTTGACTCCTCCGCTCTCACCGGTATCGCCCAAATCGTAGCCGGCACTTGGAGCGCTTCGTCAACGCTGTCAACCGCTTACGGCGGAACAGGCTGGAATAATATCGCTTCAGGTTATGCCATTTTCGGAAACGGAGCCGGCGCTTTGGCTACCAGCTCGTCTTTCTATTGGGATAATAGCAATTCCAGATTGGGCATCGGGACGACGACGCCAGACTCCAAACTGACCGTCTTCAATAACGCCGACGATTCCGCCATAGAATTTTCTTCCGCCTCGGGCTCAACCTACAAATGGACGATGGGCATGGATTATTCCGATGCCGGCAAATTCAAAATCGCAAGCTCTACCGCTCTCGGCACTTTGGACAGATTTACGATTGACGGAAACGGCTATGTCGGCATCGGGACATCTACTCCCGCCAGAAGACTGGATGTGGCTGATTCCGGCAACAACAATCCGCAGTTAAGACTATCCCGAGAAACCAATGTTTACACCGATTTAAGCGTCGCCCAAACAACTGGCGACTTATCCCTTAGCCTTTACGGGACGAACGCCGATGATATTTCCTTGTTTATGCCGGACGGCAGCACCGGCGCCAATCTGTGGGTTTGCGAAGGCGCGGCTTGCCCGAATGGAATAAGCTTTACCGGAGGAGGAAACTTGTTCGTGGAAGGTGAGATAAAATACGCCACCAGCACGACGCCCAAAACCAGAAGAAGCATAATTTTGACGGCCGCCGGCGCCATCGTTCCGACCGCAAACGGCGCCGCCAAAACCCAAGTGGACGGCACCAATCACAGCTATTATGTGTTGGATTTTGACGCTTCCGCCGACGAAGCCGCTTTCTGGCAATGGACAATGCCGGATTCCTACGACAACGGCTCAGTTGACATAACTTATTACTGGGAAGCGGGGGCGACTTCGGGCGATTCAATCTTCTGTTTCCAAGCCAAAGGGCTTTCCGCCAACAGCGCCGAAGATATTGACTCGGCTCTGTCTTCGGCCGTTTGCGAAACGGACACCGCCCAAGGCAACGCCAATGACCTGGCCTCAATGACCGAAACAAACGCCACTTCTAATTTTGCCGCCGGAGAATACGCTACCTTCAAAATTTTCCGAGACGCCGATGCGGGCGGGGATACGATGACCGGCGACGCCAGACTTGTAAAAGTTAAAATAGAATACGGAGTGGCGGCGGAATCGGATTAATGTAGAATAATGGTATAAAATTATGAAAAAAATAATCCAATTTATAAAATACAACAACGCTTTCGTCATAATCTTGGGACTTATTTTCGCCTCGGCGGCGGGAGCGTTGGCCAACGAGAAATCCAGAGAAGCCATTGTCGGCAAGACGATAGTGACGAGGATAGGAATGGACAACACCCGGATAATCTCGGCCGATTTGAATAATTTTGACATTGGATTGAAGATAAAAAGCGTGAAAGAAGACGGCGAATTTTATTATGTCAATTTTGACTACAACGCCATAGACGCCAAAGACGGCGTCTGGCAAACCGTTAAAAAAGAAAAAAATATCAATGTGTCCAAAATCAGGCTGGGGGATATGGATCTGGGCCTTTATCTGGCGGAAGAGCTGAAACAATTGACGGAACGCGAAATGGCTTATATGAAAGAAGTGCAAAGCATTGAGAAAAACAAAGGCGCGCAAAAACAGGTGGAATCAGTGGAATACACCGGCTTGAAAGGCTTGGTGTTTAACGACGAAACCAAAGAGATTGTCGGCTACAATCCGGTCAAAGAAGAAAAAGAAAGCCAGAAGGCGGAAGTCTTAGGAGTGTTTAATCCGTCAGTTAAAACCGAAGAAGAAAAGAAAATGGAAAAAGACGAGGAGGAGAAAATCGTCCAGCAAGTTACCGTCGTTAAAGAGATGGTGAGCAAAGAAACTATTATGGAAATGGTCAAAGAAGCTTTGGCGCAAGAGCAGGCGAGTGAAATTTCGGCTTCGTCGGCGTCAAGTTCGTCAAGCTTGCCTGCCGTTGAGGCAGGTTCTTCAAGTTATCAAGTTGAAAGTTCATCAAGTTCATCAAGCTTGCCTGCCGGCGAGGCAGGTTCGTCGGCGGTGTCAGCTTCATCGTCGGTTGTTTCCGGTGGAGAAGGAGAGGTTCCGGTTTCGTCGTCATCGGCGTCAAGCGAATCATCATCTGAATCTTCGTCATCAAGCGAGTCGTCATTTTCTTTCTCCGAAAGTTCAAGCAGTTACAGCGAGAGCTCATCAAGTTTGCCTGCCGAAGAGGCAGGTTCAGAATCATCGGCATCTTCCGCCTCCTCGACATCGGATGTGCTCCCGTCGCAAAGCTCCTCCTCGACATCGGATGTTATTCCGGCGGCTAGCTCATCCAGCGAGGCAAGCTCATCCCAGCCTTCGCTATAAGCTACGGCGGGCAAGCAATCGTTGCCATTTAGAAACCGATGATTATAATTATTAACAATTATCAACTTATAAATTTATAAAAATGAACATCGAAAATAAGGAGCGAGACATAAAAATAAAAATAGTCAAAGAAGATACGGATATTGTTGAAGAGCCGAAAGAAAATTTACCCGCCTCTTCGGCGGGCGAGCCCAAAAAAGAAAGGAAGTTTTTCGGTACGGAGAAATTGGCCGCCTTCTTTTTTTACGCCCTTGTTTTTCTGATGCCTGTTTTCGCTCTGCCCTTAGCCGTCGCCCCGTTGGCTTCCGGCAAGGCTATTCTTTTTTTGGGCGGTATTTTATTGACGGCTTTCTTCTGGATTTTTTCTGCGCTTGCCAAAGGGAGTGTTAAGATTCCCAAATCAGCCTTGCTTATAAGTTGCGGCGCGGTTGTCCTTGTTTGGTTTGCTTCCGCTTTGTCTTCCGGCAATGCCGGCTTATCTCTGGCGGGGAAATTATACGACTTGGACACCTTTGCCGTGATGTTGGCCGCTTCGCTGGCTTTGTTTTTCGGCTCAATGATTTTCCAGTCGGAAAAAAGAGTTTTTGGTTTTTATTTTTTGCTGTTCTGCTCGTCTTTTGTCGTGTTCTTGTTTCAAGTTATTCATCTTTTTTTCGGAATCAACATAATCACTTTCAACATATTTCCCTATACCACTTCCAATTTAATCGGAGGCTGGAACGATTTCTCCATATTTTTCGGATTTATCGGACTGGTTTCTCTGGCTTTTCTGGAGATGGCAAAATTCGGGAAAGGCCTGCGGTTTTTTCTTTCCCTTCTTTTGCTTATGTCTTTTTTGGCGATGGTGTCGGCCAATTTCTTCAATAACTGGGTTATTTTCGGGGTTTTCTCTTTGCTGGTATTCATAATGGTTTTGTTTAAAAGCCGGTTTAGGGAACAAGAGAAAGGGCTGGGAGCCAAAAATTTTCTTCGCATTTCTCTGTTTGTTTTAGCGGCCGTTATTTTCTTTACGCTATTTAGAGAAACAGCCGGCAATATCAATAATCTTCTGAAAACTTCTTCTACGGAAGTCAGGCCGTCGTGGTCGGCCACTTTGGACATAGCCAAGAAATCATTAAAAGATAATGTCGTTTTGGGCACCGGCCCCAATACTTTCGTTTACGATTGGCTCAAATTTAAGCCGGCGGCGGTCAATAACACGATTTTTTGGAATGCGCAGTTCAGTTCCGGCTTCGGCTACCTGCCTTCAATGGCGGCGACTACGGGTATTTTGGGAATCGTTGCCTTAATATTTTTTCTGGCTATTTTCTTGAATTACGGTAGGAAAGCTTTTTCTTATAAAAAAGAAAACACCCGCCTCTCCGGCGGGCAGGCGCTGGCCGTTGTTTCTTTTTTGGGCTCGGCCTATCTTTGGACTTTTGTCGTTCTGTACGCCCCCGGCCTTCTTATTTTTTCAATGGCTTTCATTATGACCGGCGTTTTTCTGGCCTCGCTGGCCAACATCGGCAAAATCGGAATGGCTGAAATATCCCTTTCAGGGAAGACGAAGCCGGGAATGATTTTTATGGTTATCGGAATAATTTTGCTCATCGGAACGGTTTCCTCAGCCTATCTTTATTCTCGGAAATTCTTGGCGCTGAACAATTACAGTCAAGCCTTGATTTTGTTTGAAAAAACGGGCGATATAGACAAAACGGGCAAAAAACTGACGAAAGCGGTCGGAATGGACAAGCAGGACGAATACTATCGGGCGTTATCGGAATTGGGCCTTATTTCTTTGAACAAAATAATAGCCAACAAGGACCTTCCGGCGGATAAAGCGTTGGAATTGTTTAAAGACAATCTCGGAATCACCATCGCTTACGCCAGAGAGGCGGCCAGGCTTAATCCGGCCGACCCGGTCAATTGGATGCAGTTAGGGCGGGTTTATGAGTCTGTCGTGGCGCTTAAAGTGGAAAAAGCGGACGAGGCGGCTCTTAATTCCTATGCGGAAGCTTTCAAGGCTTCGCCCTTGGATCCATCGCCTTTTATCGCCTCGGCCAGAGTGTTTATGCAGATTAATAAGGCCGGCGAGGCGAGAAAATATCTCCAGTCGGCTTTAAATATCAAGCCTGATTTTGCCGACGCTTTATTTATGCTGGCGCAGATTGAGGCCCAAGCCGGAAACTTGAAAGAAGCTATTTTGAGAATGGAGCAGACGGCCTCTGTTTCTCCAAACAATTTCGGAGTTTTCTTCCAGCTCGGATTGTTGAATTATCAAAACAATAATTTAAGCGCGGCCAGGTCGGCATTTGAGAGAACTGTCGGTTTAAACGGCGACTACGCCAATGCCCGCTACTTCCTCGGGCTTATTTACGACAGGCAAGGCTTGAAAGAAAAAGCCATTGAACAATTCGCCTATATCGCCAAAACTAATCCTAACAATGAAGAAGTGAAAAGGATTTTGTCCAATCTGAAAAATGGCCGAAGCGCTTTGGCCGAAATTGCTCCGCCCGCGCCGGAAAACAGAGAAGAACCGCCGATATCGGAAAAAGAGCAAACGGGACTGAAAAAATCCAAGAAAAATTAAAATGGTCAAGAAGATTTTAAACCTTTTTTATCGGGAATACGGCGGTCTGCACAAGGCCGCCTTGATTTTAGCCGTTTCGTCCATCGTTTCAGCGGCCTTTGGCATCTTGAGAGATAGATTGCTGGCTGGAAACTTCGGCGCAGGAGAATCTTTGGATATTTATTACGCCGCTTTCAAAATTCCGGATTTTATTTACATAATATCCCTGTCTGTTATTTCGGTTAACGCGCTCATTCCTTTTTTTTTGGAAAAGTCGGCGGTTTCCGGCGAACAAGCGAAAAAATTTTTGGACGAAACGCTTTCGTTTTTCTTGCTGACGATTTTTTTCTTGGCGGCCGGGGCTTATTTTTTAATTCCTCATTTGGCCGGTTTGGTGGCGCCCGGATTTTCCGAAAATTCAAGAACGGAGTTTATTTCTTTGTCCAGAATTTTATTGCTGTCGCCGATATTTCTCGGACTGTCGAACTTGGTTTCCAGCGTCATCCAGTCGCACAACCGGTTTATCATTTACGCCCTTAGCCCGGTTTTTTACAATCTCGGCATAATTTTCGGCATAATTTTTCTTTGGCCGAAATTCGGAATGGCGGGAATTGTTTCAGGTGTGGTAATTGGAGCCGCAATGCATTTTGCCATTCAGATTCCGGCTATCATAAAGCTGGGGTTCTTTCCTTTGCCGATTCGAAAAATAAACTTCAAAGAAGCTTGGAGAGTGGCCACACTATCTTTTCCCCGTTCTTTGGGCTTAGGTTTGAACCAGATAATTTTGATATTCATCACCGCTTCGGCGTCTCTTCTTTCCGCCGGCAGCATCGCCGTGTTCAATTTGTCTTTCAATTTGCAGTCGGTGCCGCTGGCGGTTATAGGAATGAGCTACAGCGTGGCGGCGTTTCCCACTCTAGCCAAACTTTTTGTGAACAATAAAAAAAAGGAATTTTTGGAACAGACGGCGGTTGCCGTCAGACAGATTATTTTCTGGTCAATCGCCGCTTCGGCCTTGATAATTATTTTGAGAGCCCAGATAGTCAGGATCGTTTTCGGCTCGGGGAATTTCAGCTGGCAGGATACGAGGTTGACCGCCGCCGCCATGGCGATATTCTCTTTTTCTATCACCGCCCAATCCATTATAGTTGTTTTTACCAGAGCCTTTTACGCTTCGGGAAAAACCTGGAAGCCGATAATGATTAATGTCATGTCGGCCGTTTTTATCATCGGCCTGACACCTGTTTTTATAAGCCTGATTAAAAATCATTATTTTCTTTCTTCTTTTTTTGAAATCGCTTTAAGGGTGGGAGGCGTTTCCGGCGCGGATATGCTCGTTTTGCCTTTGGCGTATTCGCTGGGGATGATTATAAACAGCGTCCTGCTTTTTCTTTTATTCCAGAAAGAATTCGGCGATGTCTGGATTTGCGCCAGAAAAACCTTTTTTGAAGTTCTGGGGGCTTCTTTGCTGATGGGGGTTGTGGCGTATTTCGCCCTTAATTTTCTGGATAATATATTTGACATAAACACCTTTGGCGGAATTTTCGCGCAGGGCGGTTTATCCGCTTTGGCGGGAGGAATTGTCTGGTTTGGAGCGCTCAAGGCGCTGAAAAACAAAGAGCTGGAAGAAATAACCGGCGCCATTTTCGCCAGATTTTGGAAGACTTCGGTTATCGCTCCAGAGCCGGAAACTCTTGATAGGCAGTAGCAACATCAAGGTTTCGCCTTGCAGCAAGGCGAAACCTTGATGTTGCGCGCGTTAAGAAACTCTTTTTATTTAACACTAGCGACCACTTTTGAGAAAATATTCGGCTGATGCTCGGCGAGTTGGGCTATAATTTTTCTGTCCACTTTGACATTCGCCTTTTTGAAATTATTTATCAGTTTGCTGTAAGATACTCCGTTGGCTCTGGAAGCGGCGTTTATCTTCACTTGCCATAAGGCTCTCATATTTCTTTTTTTCTTTCTCCTGTCGTGGAAGGCGTGCAGTCCGGCGTGAAGCAAAGCTTCTCTGGCCATTCTTTCTTTGGATTTTCGTCCGTGGCGGAAACCCTTAACTTGCTTAAGGATGTTTCGCCTTCTCTTCATTGATATTACCCCTCTTTTTACTCTTGTCATATAATTTTGGCGGTTAAACCGCCAATTGGCGGTTTAACCGCCAAAATTATGTTTTTAATGATTATGCGGCATAAATCGGCCGATATCTTTTTGGTCCATCTGGAAAGGCCTAAGATTTTTTTGCCTTAATTGTTTTCTTCTCGGTTGTTTGGCGTTAAAATGGTCAAGGCCGGATTTCCTGCCCAAAATCTTTCCTTTTCTGGTTATCTTTATTCTTTTGGTGAACGATTTGTTTGTTTTGAATCCTTTCATAATTTTTAAATTAGCTTGTAGGAATTAGGAGTTAGCTTTTTAGGAATTACTCCTGCCACCTATCTCCTACAGCCTGATTCCTAATTTCTTTCTATTATTGCCGCCATTCCTCGAGGGCTTTTCTTGGGCGCTTCGGCCACTTTGTATTTTTCGCTGACAAGGTGAAGCACTCGGTTCAGTCTTTCGTTCAAGAAATTTTTGTCTAAATACTTCTCTCGCCCCCTTAGGCCCATTTCCACTCTTACCCGATGGCCTTCTTTCAGAAATTCTTCAATTTTCTTGGCTCGCATCTCCAGATCGTGAAGCGATGTGCCCAGTCCTATTTGGACTCCTTTTACTCCGGTTTCGTGGGACTTTTTGGCCGCATCTTTCTGTTTTTTCTGCTGCTGGTAAAGATATTTTCCCAGATCCATTATCTTGGCCACGGGCGGTTTAGCGGTGGGCGATATTTCTATCAAATCCAAATTAGCCTCTTGCGCCTTGCTAAGCGCTTCCGTTTTGGCCAAAACCCCGAAATTTTCTCCCTCCGGGCCGATCACCCTCAACTCCGGAGCCGTTATTTGATTGTTTACCCTTGGCTTTTTAATAAATACTATTCTATATAATTTAGTTTAAATTGCAAGGGAATATGCTTGTCCATAACATTATTTTAAAAATTAGACTTTACCGGCGATAGCAAATATACCTTAATTTATTTTTTGGTTTGATTGTAAAAATAAAAAAGGTGCTGAAAAAACGCTGGAGCGTAAAATCAGCACCTTTTATTTTTTAGATAATCAATTATTTATAGGAGTTTTTTTGCCAACAATGAACGGAACATCGGTTACCGCTTTGAACTCGGGGTGTTCTTTTAGAAATTCAGCGCCGTGTCCGAATTCAGTGTTTATGGGCAAATTTTTTGAGCAAGGACCGATTAAACGACATTGTTCTTCGCTCCAGCCGTCAAGTCTTGCTCTGATAAGCGGGAAAACAGGTATTCCTTGAAATAAATTTAAAAAAATTGATTCGTTTCCCCTAAGCCAAAGCAGGCCGATTCCAACAATTAACCCTTCAAGATTATTTATGATTTCCGCGCATTTTTTCAGAGATGACCCTGTGGTCGCTATGTCGTCAACTAGAAGTATTTTTTTGCCGCTTATCTTTTTTTCTTGATCCTTTCCGACAACCATGAGAGGTCCTTTTTTAAAAAGATGAATGACATCCACTTTTCTTTCGCATAATCTTGATGAATGCATGGCCACCCAATTGGCCATTATTATTCCTCCTGATTCTGGCCCGGCTACAGCGTCAATTTCAAGACATTTAAAATGCTCGGCTATTTGTTCACACAGAATGGATGTTTGAGTGGAATTATTAAATATCTCTTTTTTGTCTATGTAAATAACTCCGTGATCCCTGGAAGAGTACACAAAATGTCCCGGCCCATTTTTAATGGCGCCGGTTTTTCTAAACATTTCATAAGCTTGGTTAAATTTTTCTATATTTTCTTGCGGTGGCATTATCATCCTCCTTATAAAGATTTTGTAAGATTTATTAAAGTACGATATTTTTTATAATATCGCTCATTTTTCCACGGCTGTCCAGATGTCCAGGATGCGGGCGAGGGATTCCACTTTGCCTAAGGTGACGAAAGTGGGGATGCCTAGGAGGCAGTTGTCTTTAAGCAGAATGGCCGCGCCGCCGGAATTGCCCTGCTCCACTTTGGCGGAAGTGATGAAATAGTTGCCGTCAAAGCCGGAGACGATGCCCTCGGTCGCCGTCAAGTTGTTTTTTGAGCCGATACTGGGATAGCCGAGTACGACAATTTCGTCGCCCAAAAACGGCTTTTGCGAGCAAAGGGCGGGGAAGTTTGAGGTGAGGTTTTTGAAATAATCGCTCGGATTGTTGATGTAAATATAACCCAAATCGTATTCTTTGGCCGAGCTCCTGATGTCGGAAGACGACAATGTTTCGTTGGAGTCAAGCAGTTTAGCCGAGCAGGAATCGGCGCCGTAGCCGCTACTGTCAACAAGGACATGTTTATTGGTGAGAATGGCGCTGGGCGTGTTATCAAATTTTATGGCGATGCCGGAACCGCTTGATTTTTGATAAAGGCGGCCGGTATCGGAATACCGGAACTGGCATTCCACGTTGGCAATAAGCGGCCGCCAATTAGAGATGATAGAGGAAAGACTGTAAGTCTTGGTTTGGGAAATTTTTTCCTCCAATGCGGAAATTTTGTTTTGAGCTGATTCTTCCTTGGCCATTCTGGCGGACTCAACGGCGGCGCTTTTTATTTCCGCCTGTTTTATTTTTTCTTCCAGATTCTTGGTTTCCGCCGTTATTGTTTTTTCCAAATCTTTAGTTTTTTTGTCTAATCCTTTTTGAGCGATGTTCATTTCTTCTTTTATTTTTTCCAGCTCTTTTTGCTGGGCGGACAAAGCGTCCACCGCATATTCTAAAATATTTTCCTGAAGAATTATTTTATTTTTATACTTTTCAATTTTTTTCGCCGCGATGTAACCGCCTTCGCCTATAATCGCCGCCCCCAAAATGGCGGCGATTAAAGTCAAAATAGGCATCGTTAAAATTTTCTTATTTTTCATAGTCTTGATGGTGGTATGATAGCAACAACAATGGCGTTTGACAACAGTTTTTTTTGTTGTATTATGTTGAGCATGGGGATGATCGGCCTAGACAATGAGCCCTTTTAAATTACGCGGGACGAGTATTCTAAAACCTCGCTAAACTTTTAGAAAATTGAACAAGTGTCAATAACTTATTCAAACAACCCGCTTTAGCCTACGCTTAAAGCGGCGTCACTTCGGCTAATTTCTGATAGGCCGAAAATGATGTCATTTATCAGGATAAAAAATCCGAATTCTCGGCGGATTTTTGAAAAATTAGAGAATATACGCGCAAAGGTTTGGCTTGCTTAACACTTCGCGCGCGAACAAAACAAGCGGGCTACTCCCGTAGAATTAATTTGAAAACCTTATTGCACGGCGGTTCGATTCCGCCCATCTCCAAAATATCAATTGTTTTTTGGATAAATACGCGATATATTAGTTGTATGAGAAAATATAAAAATACTTTGCAAAAAGGCTCGGTTCGTTATGTTGTTTTTAAAGAAAACGATGTTTGGTATGCGGCCGGTCTCGAGTTTAATATAGTGGAATCGGGCGATACGCCCCAAGAAGCGATTTTGCTTTTATTTGAATCGCTTTCCGGCTATGTTGAATCGGCCAAAAAAATAAAATCCAGACCGAACATTTTAAACCAAACAACCAATGATGAATATGAAACGATGTGGCAAAATAGCCAAAAGGATAAAGAACAGACAAAAAATATCTTTTCTTCCGGCATTTTAAATATGAATCAGATTTTACAAGGACTTCCAGTGCCGGCGTAATAAGCGCGGTTTTTATAAATTATGCCAAGGGGATTTTTTAATTGGACAGCCGAAGACGCAATCAGATTTTTAAAAGATTATAAATTTTCCCATATCTACACCAAAGGCAGTCATATGTTTTACTTTGGCCATTATAATGGCCAGCCCAGGCAAGTATGCGTTCCTTTCCACGGTAAAAGAGTTTTAAAACCGAGAACGTTAAAAGGCATCATCCAACAATCTGGAATTTCCCAAAAAGAATGGCTGAAAAAATAAATAATATATGTTATATGGAACCATTAGGATTTGATATTGAAATGTGGAATAATTTGGGAATATGGGCGTTGGTGTTTTCTCCATTTGGAATAGGTATTATTCTTTTCGTTTGGCATTTAATAGATTGAGTTGTATATTAATGTGGGGGAGGATATACTACAGTCAATTTATGACGGAATTATCAAAGGACAAGATGCCATTGGAAACCTCGGCAAATATGCCAGAGGAGAAGATGGAACAATCTTCACCACCAAAGAGATTGTTGCTGGACTTCGACCTCTCAGCGGAAGAAGCCTTAGAGATAGTAAAAGCGCATTTCGGAGTTGGGCAGAAGTAGTTTCTTACTACGGTGAAAAAAATTTCAAAAAATACTATTGATTATCCACACCATCAAGGCAACCCCTTGATGGTAGTTTTAGATCATTGTGCGACACCGAGTATCGAACAAACTATCAAAGTTATCACTTTTTAGGCTATAGCGTAATTTTTGATAACTTTTTTAAGTTGTTAAATTTTTTTACCCCTTAATCTCTCTCCTCATCTCTCTTTCCGTATCTCTCTTTTTTATTTTTTCCTTTTTTTCAAATTTCTTTTTGCCGCGGGCGAGGCCGATTTCGGCTTTTATTTTTTTGCCCGAAGTGTGGATGTTGAGCGGGATTATCGTCAGGCCTTTTTCTTCCGCTTTGCCTCCCATGTAATTTATTTCTTTTTTGGTCAGCAGAAGCCTGATATTTCTTTGCTCGGCAATTTCACCGGGCCTGTTTTTGGTCTGATAAGGGGTAATAGTCATACCCACCAAATACGCTTCCCCGCCTCTTATGAGCGCTCTTGAACCGGCCAAAGAACCTTGCTTGTTCCGCAAAGACTTCACCTCCCGGCCGAGCAGTTCCAAACCGGCTTCTATCTTTTCCAGAATCTCATAATCAAAATGGGCTTTTTTATTTTCCAACAAAATCATTATTCCATTATAATTTGATTTTGAATATTTACATAGTATAATCCAGTTATCCTGCCTGCGGCAGGCAGGCTTATGAAATTATTTTCCAAAAACATTTTGTTTATCCTGTTGATTATGATGGTTATGGCGGGCGTTTATTCTCTTTTGGCCGGCCAAATGGAAATCAAAAACGAAATCCCCATTTCTCAAATAGTTTCCGAGATAAACAGAGGCAACATCAAATCCATCGGCGTGAAAGGCGACAGTTTGGAAATTGTTTTTACCGACGGCAAAACCGCCCAATCCAAAAAAGAAGCGGAGGCGTCTTTGACCGACACCCTGATGAACTACGGCGTTTCAGCCGAACAGTTGGCCAAAGTGAGCATTGACATAAAAAGCCCGTCGGGCTCTTCCGTTTGGCTGGGCACCGTTCTGCCTTTGGCTTTACCCATTATTATCATTGTTTTATTTTTCTGGCTGGCGGCGAGACAGGTTAAAAAATCAAACTTCCAATCTCTCACTTTCGGCAAAACTCAAGCCAGAGTCATTGAGCCGGACGACAAAAAAGAAAAAGTAACATTTAAGGATGTGGCCGGCGCGCATGAAGCGAAAGAAGAACTTAAGGAGATTGTGGATTTTCTGAAAAATCCGAAAAAATTTTTGGACATCGGCGCCAGGATTCCAAAAGGAGTTTTGCTGATGGGACCGCCGGGAAGCGGAAAAACTTTGATGGCTCGGGCGGTGGCGGGGGAAAGCAATGTCCCGTTTTTCCATGTATCCGGTTCGGAATTCGTGGAGCTTTTTGTCGGCATCGGCGCCAGCCGCGTCCGGGATTTGTTTAAAGTGGCCAAAAGCGCCGCGCCTACCATTATTTTCATCGATGAAATAGACGCCGTCGGACGGCACAGGGGGACCGGCCTGGGCGGGGGAAACGACGAAAGGGAGCAGACACTCAATCAAATTTTAGTGGAAATGGACGGTTTTGAACCGCACGAAAAAGTCATTGTCATGGCGGCGACCAACAGGCCGGATGTGCTGGACCCGGCTTTGCTCCGGCCGGGAAGATTTGACCGGCGAGTGTTTTTGGATTTGCCGGACATCAAAGGAAGGAAAGAGATATTAAACATTCACGCCAAAGGCAAGCCGTTGGCGGAAGATGTTGTTTTGGATTTGATCGCCGAAAGGACTCCCGGATTTTCCGGCGCCGATTTGCAGAATTTGATGAACGAAGCGGCGATATTGGCGGCCAGGGAAGAAAGAAAAAAAGTCAGCCAGTTTGACCTGATCAGGTCTATAGAAAAAGTCTTGCTCGGGCCGGAAAGAAAGAGCCACTTGTTGACCGTGGAAGAAAAGAAAATCGCTTCTTATCACGAAGCCGGCCACGCTTTGGTTTCTTCCGTCTTGAAGCACGCCGATCCTGTGCACAAAGTTTCCGTCGTTTCCAGGGGTCGGGCGGCCGGATACACCTTGAAGCTTCCTTTGGAAGAAAGGCATCTTTACTCCAAAGCCCATTTCTTGGATGAAATTTCCGTGGCTTTGGGCGGGTATTTGGCGGAAAAAATGATTTTTGGCGACATTACCACCGGAGCTTCCGATGACTTGAGGCACGCGATGGAAATCGCCCGAGCGCTGGTGATGAAATACGGAATGTCGGAAACTATTGGCCCGGTAGCATGGGGCGGCCGAAGCGAGCCGATATTTCTTGGTAAAGATTTTATGGCGGAAAAAAATTATTCGGAAGAAGTGGCCAAAGAAATAGACGCTGAAATAACCAAAATAATAAACAACTCCAAAAGGGCGGCCGAAGAAACCTTGCTTAAACACAAGGAACTTTTGGCCGATATAGCCAACACATTGGTTGAAAAGGAAACCATTGAAAGCGATGAATTTAATGCTATAATCTCCAAGCGCGGAATAAAGCCGAAGAAATTGGAAGTAATCTAGCGCGTGTAGCTCAGCTTGCCCCGCCCGGCGGGGTGAAGTAGAGCGCAGAGTTTATAAAAACAAGAGAGGAATTGAGAAAAGTGTGAGGGCGCATAGCTCAGTTGGTAGAGCACAGAGCTTATACCTCTGCGGTCCTAGGTTCGAATCCTAGTGCGCCCAAATAAAAAAACCAACAGAGAAGGAAGAAAGGAGGAGTTTTTTATTGCAAAAACCTTCTCTATTGGTTTATTTTGGTCGGGAAAGGAACAGTTGGCAAAGAATAGAACGGTGGATAAAGGAGATTAACCCCTTTGTTGGCAATAACTTGGGAGGATTATTGCCGACAGAAAACCAACCTGTCCCAATCCCGATATTTTAAATAGCTGTTACTGGCCAAACTCTATATCCGTTTTGTTTTATTGTCAAATGTCTACTCAAAATGAATTTGTTTAGTCTTGTTTTTAAGCGCTTGGGCGAGCAAGGGATATTTTTCCATGTCAGGGCTTTCGGCGATAATTTTTTGAGATTCGGTTCGGGCCGCCTCCACCATTTTGATATTTCTTAACGCTTCCATGCCGATGTCGGACACGCCCCATTGTTTGCCTCCGCCAAGTTCGCCCGCGCCACGTATCTTCAAATCATATTCCGCCAACTCAAAACCGTTCTTGGCGGTGGTGAGAGCTTTCAATCTTTCTGTTGTTTTTTGAGAACGCGATTCCGCAAAAATAAAACAGTAAGGCTGATAAGAGCTTCTGATAACCCGTCCTCTTAATTGATGTAATTGAGCCAAACCGAATCTTTCCGCCCCTTCAATTATAATAATAGTGGCGTTGGGCACATTGATGCCCACTTCCACCACCGAAGTGGCGACAAGAATTTGGATTTTGTTGTCTTTAAAATCGGACAATACATTTTCTTTTTCAAAAGGAGTCATCTTTCCGTGCAGAATTCCTATTTCCCATTCCGGAAAAATTTCTTTTTTCAGCCTTTTGGCTTCTTCTTTGACCGACTTGGCGAGTATGGCCATTTCTTTTTCCGGATCGGGTTCGCCCGCCGAAGAGGCGGGTAAATCTATTCTCGGGCAGATAATATAAGCTTGCCGGCCTTTGTTTATTTCTTCCCTTACCATAGAATAAGCCGTTTCTCTTTCTTCGGGATTTATTATTTTTGTGATAGGCGATTTTCTGCCCGCCGGCAATTCGTCCAAAAGAGACAAGTCCAAGTCGCCATAAACCGTCAAGGCCAGCGTTCGGGGAATTGGCGTCGCCGTCATAGATAGCAGGTGTGGCGCGATTTCTGATTTATTTATCGCCAAAGACGCTCTTTGCCTGGTGCCGAAACGGTGCTGTTCGTCTATTATCACCAGCGCCAAATTTTTAAACTTAACGCTGTCTTGAATCAAAGAATGGGTGCCGATAAGAATAGGGATTTCTCCGCCAGCCACCCATTTTAAAAGCTGGGCTTTAGAAATTTTTGTCGCTTCGCGCGGGTTGACTTTGGAAGGGAATTTTTGACAGCCGGAAGAAGTGATCAGGCCTATCTTGGGTGTCAATCTCAACTCGGAAAAATATTCAATAAACGATTGGAAATGTTGTCCGGCCAAAATTTCCGTAGGCGCCATATAAGCGGCTTGATAGCCGGCGGATATCGCCAAATATGCGGCCGCTATGGCCACGGCCGTTTTGCCCGAGCCGACATCGCCCTCCAACAGGCGGGACATCGGGGAGTTTTTTCGCATATCTTCGGCTACGGCGGAAACGGCGTTTTTTTGGGCGCCGGTCAACTTGAAAGGGAAGGAAGACAAAAATTTTTCCAGCTCTTCTTGGTCAAAATTTATTTTCAGAGAATGATGTTTTTCTCGTTCTTTTCTTTGTTTAAGCCGGTCAAGCTGGATGAAAAATATTTCTTCAAAAGCCAGCCTTTTTCTGGCCGCTTCGGCGTCTTTCAGTTTTCGGGGTTTGTGAATGAAGACAAGAGAAGACTTTAAAGACGGCAAATGGTACTTTTTCAGGATATCTTTTGGAATCGGGTCGGCGATATTTTCTTTCAGCGAGTTTAAAATTCTTTGGATGGCGAATCTCATCCAGCGCGAAGTGATGCCGGATGTTTCCGGATAAACCGGCAGAATCATAGAGCCTTCGCCTAAGGCTTCGTAGGCGCTTATTTTTTCAAAATCAGGATTGCTTATGAAAAGGCCGGATTTGTTTCGGGAAATTTTACCGGTTAGCGCCACCTTGTCGCCGATATTTATAATTTTTGCCATATACGGCTGGTGGAACCAGACGGCCTTGATTATTCCGGTGTTGTCGCCGACGCTTATCTCGGAAATAGACATATGCTTTCTCCAAGTTTTGCCGAGGCTGGCTTCAAGGACTTCGCCGAAGATAGTCGTCTTGTCGCCCTCCGCCAGGCTGACGATGTTTTTTCTTTCCGAAAAGTTTTCGTAGCGGGAAGGAAAATAAAAAAGCAGGTCTTTGATTGTTTTAAGGCCGAGTTTGCCCAGAGCCGTTTTTTGCCTCGGGCTAAGCCGAAATTCTTTTTCTATTGATGAATTTAATTCCATAAACTCCGATTAAAAACCAAACATCTCCTATGGCGTATCCGGCCAGAACATCGCTCAAATAATGGACGCCCAAATAAAGCCGGCTGAAGCCTAAAATAATAGGGATAAAAAATATCGCCGAGATTAATAAATATTTTGAAAAACTGTTCTTGGTTTTTTTAGATAAAAGATAAAAGATAAAGGCGTAAAAAGCGACGGAGATAACAGCGTGGGCGCTGGGAAAAGATGAAGAAATTTCGGCGACAAGTCCGCCGACAGGACGGCTCCGGTGGAAAATTTCTTTAAAAACAAAAGCGGAGCCAAGTCCGCCTATAGTTGTAGCCCAAAGAACAAAAACATCAAGGTTAAACCTTGCGGCAAGGTTTAACCTTGATGTTTTCTTGATTATGAAAAACAGGGAAATCAAAACTAGAACACCCAAAACGAAATACCATTCACCCGCAAAAGTAACCGCTTTAAAAAAAAGCGTCAAGAACGGACTCCGTATCTGCTCCACAAAATTTAGAGTTGAAATATCCAGTTGTCTGATTAAGTCCATAATTTAATTATACATAAAAAAGTCCGCATACTAAATATTGGTTTTTAAAATCCAATATTTAGTATGCGGTAATGGGAATGAGGTTTATGGACACATGTCGTCAATGACTTTACCATAAACAGAGTCCATTCCAGCGTTGCTGGCTTTGCCGGCCATTGCGTCAGCAGCGCCTTTTAAAACAACCTTGTTTTCATTTATTAACCTTTTTTCATCAACCACAACAGCATTTTCTACCTCCTCCTTTATTAAAGTTGCTACCATAACCAACCTCCTGGTATAAAATAAAATTATTGAAAAGCCGACAATTCGGCTGTTTTTTATTTAAAAATTGCTAATTTATTGCATTATAGCACATTGACACAATCTTGCAAGGTCAACGAACAGAGGTGTCTTTTTTGAGAAAAAACGCCGTTATGAAAATAGCGGTAGAAGAAAACGCCGAAACGAGGCAGTAAAGGCAGAGGGCTTTTATCACGAATAATTGCAAAGAAATAAACCAGATTGAGGCCAGTAAACCAATGACGGAAAATCGGGCCAGAAATTTTTTCAGCCGGTCGCTTTTTGTATCTATGATAGCGATGGAGATGATAAGGACAATAAGATAATAAATTGCCCCCAGAAGCGCCACCGATATTCCTCCCTCCACGGCGGGCAAGCCGATAGTCGCGTATTGGCTGGTGGTGACCACTTCGCATCCTTTGACGATGGCGCAAGGGGGAATCGTTTCGGTGTAATGCTTGGCCGCCAAGTAAGAAGCGTCCACAAGACCGAGGAAAGAAAACAGGCCGATGAGGACCGCTTTTTTAGTTGGACTGCCCAAGAGCTTGCTCAATAGCGTTTTTGAATTCGTCATAGTTGCGGGGATTATTTATTTTTTTACCGTTTAAGAAAAAAGACGGGGTGGAATTGACTCCGGCCTTGACGCCGCTTTTGTAATCATTTTCTATTTTGGCTTTTATTTCATCGGAAGCGATGTCGGTTTGGAATCGGGCGAGATCAAGACCGAGTTCCTGGGCGTATTTGGCGAATAGAATCGCCGCATTTTTTTCTTCCGACCAATCGGATTGGTTTTGGAAAATCAGGTCGTGCATCTCCCAGAATTTGCCTTGCGAACCTGCGGCTTCGGCGACCGTGGCGGCCAATTTGGCGTTTTTGTGCTGGGGAAGCGGGAAGTGCCGATAAGCGAATCTTACTTTCGCGCCCAAATCTTCGCTGACTTTTTTAAGTATGGGATAATAAGAACCGCAGGCGGGGCATTGGAAGTCGCTGTATTCTATCAGAGTCGCCAAGGCTTCTTTGTCGCCCTTGATATTCTCGTTGTCATTGATGGCGGAAACGGTAAGGGCTAAAGCGCCAGAGTCGGGCGTTTGAGATTTTGACGCCAGTTTAATAATGCCAAAAATTGAACCGATAACGACAACCGCGATAATCGCCCATAATGTTATTTTGTTTTTCATATATTTCATATTTTACTTATAAAATTATAATAATCAATACAATTTTAAATTAAAGTGAACACATAATTGCGACCTATTTGAACGATAGGCAAAATAGGTCGCAATTACGTGTTTTGTAAATTAAAGTTTTTTGTGTTATCTTGAGTTTGATTTTATGGTTAAGCAGAAATAAGTATTGGTGAGGTGGCCGAGCGGCTGAAGGCGGCAGGTTGCTAACCTGTTATACGGGTTAATTTCCGTATCGAGGGTTCGAATCCCTCCCTCACCGAAAAATAATGAGCCTGCCTGTCCGGTAGGCAGGCGAAGCGAATATATTTTGCGAGTGAGGGAGGGATTCGAAGGGGTTGAAGTAAAATGCTTTACTTCAACGGGCAAAGCCCCGTCTTTTGCCATAAGCAAAAGGACCTAACGTCATTCCCCGGGATTTTCCATAAGAAAATCGAATCCCTCCCTCACCGAATTGACAAAATTGGCATTTCGTAAATGCCCATTTTGACAAGTTTATGATGAAAGGGATTTGATAAAATAAATTTATGACTTCATACAAACACACTCAAATTGGATATCTGATGTTGGTTGTCACGCTGGCTGTGTTGATACTTTTTACATGGGTTCAGATTACGGCCATGGCTGAGCCACCTTCGTACTACTCCGGTACAAATTTTCTCATTACTGCCATGATGATATTAATTCTGTTTATTTTTGCATCGTTTACTACGCTAACAACGTCCATTGATGAAAACTGTCTTCAGGTTAAAATTGGCTATGGAATTTTCAGGAAAAAATTCTTGCTTGGTGAAATAGTATCAGCAAAACAAGTAAAGAATCATTGGTATTATGGTTGGGGAATAAGGTTGTGGTTATGGCCCAAGATGTGGATATATAATGTTTCCGGTTTTGACGCGGTTGAAATAATTTTGAGAAACGAAAAAATTTATCGCATAGGAACAAATACCCCCGGCGAACTAGAAGCCGCAATCAAGCAAGCCATAAATACCTGACTGCTTTTTCTTGCCGACACCCCTTCTTTGTTGTATGTTTACTTAATATGAAAAAAAATGCGGTTTATATATTGATTGGGGTTCTTGCCGTTGGGTGGGCTATATATTTTTTATTTAAAAACGGAAATGGCCAAGAGCAAACGATGGTTGTCCATCCGGGCGACTTCATTCAGCAAGTTTCCTTATCCGGAAAAGTTGTGGCGGAGGAAAATTTGGACTTGTCTTTTGAACAAACGGGAAGAGTGTCTGGCGTTTGGGTAAAAGCCGGCGACAAAGTTTTTGCCAGCCAAATTTTAGCCAGTCAAGATACGGCTCAAATTGCAGCTCAATTGGCGGAGGCGCGAGCCGGCGTGGACGCCCAAAACGCCAAACTGGAACAATTGCTGGCCGGCGCTTCGCCGGAAGATATAACTGTCTCCGAAACATCGGCGACAAATGCGGAAACGGCGCTGGCTAACGCGAAAGTATCTCTTGATGACGCCAAACAAAACTTGATAGACAAAATTCAGGATGCTTACACCAAGGCCGATGACGCAGTATTAAGCAAAACCGATCAGATGTTCAACAGCCCGCAATCAAACAATCCGCAAATTATTTTTAACAGCGACAATCAATTGCAAACGGACATAAATTGGGAAAGGTTTCTTATCGGCTCGGTTTTGAAAAAGTGGAAAGAATCTTTTCTCTCGCTTTCTTTAAACGACGACATCAGCAAATTCTCTAAAAAAGCGAAAAGCAACCTCCAGCAGATAAAAATTTTTTTGGATAAAATTTCAACTGCGGTCAATAATCCGAACAATTGTTATAATGTCGGCGGCTCTTGCGGGGCAATACCGGCGATTTGGAAAACCGATAATTCCGCCGCCAGAAGCAACATAAACACGGCTCTGTCCAATCTGTCCTCGGCCGAAGAAAAATTAAGAACGGAACAATCCGATGTAAAAACAGCCGAAGGGAATCTTGAGGCTTCTCAAAATCAATTAGCTCTTAAAAAAGCTCCGGCGCGCTCTTCCGACATTTCTTTAATCAAAGCGCAAATAAAACAGGCCGAAGCCAATGTCCAAAATATTCTCGCTCAACTGGCCAAAAAACAAATCAGGTCTCCGATTGGAGGAGTGGCAACCGCAGTTGATCTGAAGGCGGGCGGTATCGTTTCTGCCAATGAAAATGTCATTTCAATTATCAGCGATAATTCTCTTCAAATAGAAAGCTATGTTCCGGAAAAAAACATCCCGCTTGTCAAAGTTGGAGACAGCGCGGCAATCACGCTTGACGCTTATGGCGAAGGCGCGCCGTTTTCGGCCAAAGTGATATCCATAGACCCGGCGGAAACGATTCGCGACGGAGTTTCCACCTATAGGATAAAATTGCAATTTGCCGGAAGAGACGACCGGGTCAAACCCGGAATGACGGCGAATGTTCTTGTCACCACCGAGAAAAAGACGGATGTCATAGCAGTGCCTCAAGGAATTATAATGAATAAGAACGGCCAAAAATTCGTCAAGGTCAAAGAGGGCGATATTGCCGTTGAAAGGGCGGTTGAAACGGGAGATGTTTCGTCTCTCGGCCAAGTGGAAATAATTTCCGGTCTCAAGGACGGAGATATGGTCGTGCTGGAACAGGCGAATAAATAATATGTTTTTCGCGCTCAATCTCCGCATCGGTTTTTTCTTGGCGGTAAGGCAAATCAAGCGAGCCAGCCTTTGGACCACCGGCCTTATTGTCTTTGTCATGGTGCTGACATTCCTTAATCTGGTCGTGGTAAGCGGGGTGCTTGTGGGGATTGTCCAAGGGTCGATTGATTCGCATCGCACCCAAGATACGGGGGATGTCATAGTTTCCAGTCTTGATGATAAAAAGTACATAGAAAACAGTCCGGAAGTGATTGGCATTATCAAATCATTGCCGAAAGTGAAAGACGCAAGCGCGCGGTATCGTTTGGGGGGCACATTGGAAGCGAATTATAAAACCCGCAAAGAAACAGACAAGCCCAATATCGCGGTTACGCAAATTATAGGCATTGATCCGGTGGCGGAAAACAATGTTACCAATATTTCAAAAAACATCATTAAGGGAGAGTATCTTTCGCCCGATGATTATGACCAAATAGTTTTAGGGTCGCTTCTTCTGAATGAGGATTTTTCTTTTAACGCCTTGTTCGCAACATTGAAGAATGTTTCGCCCGGCGTAAAAATACGCGTAAATGCAAACGGCGTTCAGCGAGAGGTGACAGTAAAAGGCGTTTTTGAAAGCAAGGTGCAGGATATCAGCCGCAATGCGTATATGATTGATTCGCAGTTCCGGAGCATAATCGGAAGAAACGACGGCAATGTTTCTGAGATTGCGATAAAACTGAATCAGGGGGTTGACCCCAAAGAAGTCAGCGAAGCGCTTATCTTAAGCGGAGTTGATGAAGTTGCCAAGATTAAGACATACTACGAAGCTCAACCGCAGTTCTTAAAAGATGTTATTAAAACTTTCGCCATGCTCGGCAATATGTTGAGCTCCATCGGCTTGGTAGTCGCCTCCATCACCATTTTTATCGTCATTTTTATCAACGCCATAACGAGAAGGAAATTCATAGGCATACTGAAGGGGATAGGCATCAACGGCAAAGCGATTGAGGCTTCTTATGTTTTCCAGTCCATATTTTACGCTCTTTGCGGGTCGGCTGTCGGACTGGTTCTGGTGTATGCCGTTCTTGTCCCGTTTTTTATCGCTCATCCGATTGATTTTCCTTTTAGCGACGGGATATTGGTCGCGCCCGTCAATCAGACGATTTTTCGCATCGGGCTTCTTGTGCTGTCCACGGTTATCGCCGGTTACATTCCTGCCAGAATGATTGTCCGCAAAAACACATTGGACTCAATTCTGGGCAGAAATTAAATTTATGATTGAAACAAAAAATCTTACAAAGACATTCAAAGACGGCGAAGCCGAAACCAAGGTTTTGAAAGGCATTGACTTCAAAGCCGAGAGCGGAGAATTTGTCGCCGTGATGGGGCGATCCGGCGCCGGCAAAAGCACCTTTCTTTATCTGATGAGCCTTTTGGACGAACCGACCGGCGGAGAAATTATCATTGACGGCCAAGAGGCGCGTAAAATGACGATTGATGAAAAAACCTTGTTTCGTCTGGAAAAATGCGGATATGTTTTTCAGGATTACGCCCTTCTCCCGGATTTGACCGCGCTGGAAAATGTCGCCTTGCCTCTTTTGATGCAAAATATCGGACGCAAAAAAGCTTACGCCCAAGCGAAGGAATCTTTGATTAAAGTGAAGCTTGGCCATCGCCTTGGTAACTTGCCCAGCCATTTGTCTGGCGGAGAACAGCAGAGAGTGAGCATCGCCCGCGCCGTCGCCCACAAGCCGAAAATACTTTTTGCCGACGAGCCGACCGCCAATTTAGACAACGAATCTTCGGCGGCGGTCGTGGAAATTTTCAAAGAACTCCATCAAGCCGGCCAGACCATCATTATGGTTACTCACGAAGAGCAATACGCCAAAATGGCGGGAAGAGTGATCCACTTGGACGACGGGAAAATAATTTCCGTTCAAAAAAATTAAGAAATGGCGAAACTTTTTCAATCTTTTTCGTGTTACTATAAATAAATGTGCGGAATTTTTGGATATGTTGGGAATAAAGACGCCACCCCTCTGCTTGTCGGCGGATTAAAAAAGTTGGAGTATCGGGGCTACGACAGCGCCGGCGTTTGTGTGTCCGACGGAGAAAATCTGATTGTTTCTAAACGAAAAGGTAAAGTGGCCGAATTGGAAAAAGCCGTTCAGTCGAATTTAGACGGAGCGCATCTTGGCATCGCTCACACCAGATGGGCGACGCACGGCGAACCGAATGAAATTAATTCCCACCCTCATTTGGATTGCCGAGGAGAAATCGCGATCGTCCATAATGGCATCATAGAGAATTATCAGGCTTTGAAAGAATTGCTCCAAAAAGAAGGCCACAAATTCGCTTCTCAAACCGACTCCGAAGCAATCGCCCACTTGGTGGAAAAATTTTACGACGGCGACTTGGAAAAGGCAGTGGCAAAAACTCTGCCTTTGCTTAAAGGCGCGTACGGCTTGGCAATTATCCACAAAAAAGAAAATAAAATAATAGCCGCAAGGCACGGCTCTCCTTTGGTGATTGGCGTTGGGAAAGAGGAAATGTTTGTGAGTTCGGATGTTTCCGCCCTGCTTAAACACACCCGCCAAATCGTTTATCTTGATGAAAACGAGTTGGCCGTCGTAACCGGCGATAATTACGCGATAAAAAACATTAATGGCCCGCTTCGCCCCGATGGCTCCAGCGAGGCGAGCAAAAAGCTGGACAAAAAAGTCAACAAGATAAATTGGAATTTGGAAGAAATAGAAAAAGGCGGATTCAAGCATTTTATGCTCAAAGAGATATTCCAACAACCGGAAGCCGTGGGTAATACGCTAAGAGGCCGGATAAAGAAAAATAAAATAAAACTGACCCTTAAAATCAAGCCGGAAAAAATCAAGAGAATCATATTAATCGCTTGCGGAACTAGCTGGCATTCGGCCCTGATGGGAAGATTTATTTTGGAACAGCAAACAGGAATTCCTACGGAAGTTGATTACGCTTCCGAGTTCCGATACAGAAGTCCGATAATAAAAAAAGGAGACTTGGTTGTCGCCATTTCCCAGTCAGGAGAAACGGCCGACACTCTAGCCGCCTTAGGGGAAGCCAAGAGCAAAGGCGCTGAAACTTTGGGCATAGTCAATGTCGTCGGTTCAACCATCGCTCGAGAAGTTGATTCGGGAATTTACCTTCACGCCGGGCCGGAAATCGGGGTGGCTAGCACAAAAGCCTTCACTTGCCAAATTGCCGCTTTGCTTGTTCTGGCTTTATACATAAGGCAGGAAAAGAAAATGCCTCTTGATAAAAAATTGCTGGCGGAATTGAAGAGCCTGCCGGATAAAATAAAAGAAGTTTTAAGCCAAGCGGACAAAATAAAGAAAATCGGCCAAAAATTCAAAGACAGCAAAAATTTTCTGTATCTCGGACGAGGGATGAATTTCCCCGTAGCTTTGGAAGGGGCGTTGAAGCTCAAAGAAATTTCTTACATTCATGCGGAAGGTTATCCGGCCGCTGAAATGAAGCACGGGCCGATCGCCTTGGTGGACGAGAATATGCCGGTAGTTTTTATTTCTCCAAAAGACAAAACTTACGATAAGATTTTAAGCAATATGGAAGAAATAAAAGCCAGAAAGGGGATAATCATCGCCATAACGAACGAAAAAGACAAAAGGATAGAAAGGCTTTCCGATTTTATAATTCAAGTTCCAAAGATCAGCGATTGCCTCGCCCCGATAATAAATATTATTCCGCTTCAATTGCTGGCTTATTATATCGCCGACTGTAAAGGTGTTGACGTGGACAAGCCGAGAAATTTGGCCAAATCGGTAACAGTGGAATAAATTCTGTCAGAAGTTTTTATTTCTAAATTATCAAAAAAATGCGATAGCAGAGAAAGTGATAATATGGCTTTAAATAAAGTTTATTTTACCAAGTTTTTATCATTGATTGGCCAGTCGTAAGATTCGCAAATCCAGTCCGTCAATTTTTTCGTTTCTTCAAAATTGTCGTCGGCGGACAGAACGATGGTTACTAGATGACCGACTTTGTTCGGCGGTTCGGTTACTAGAAGCAAATTTTTCTTGGACAAGTCGGTGGAGCCGGTTTTGCCGCCCAGAATTTTTAGAGGTTCGCCTTGGCATAAAAGTTTTTCGTTTTCGCCCGCGAGAAATTTGTCCGTGCTTATGGCCGTGTGGTTATAGCCGCCGGAAGCGGTTTTGATGTCGTATCGCGGGAGGGAAGTTGTTTCCAAAATTTGCGGGTAATTGTTTATTATTTCTTGAGCTAGAACAAGCAATTCTTCGGCGGTGGAGTAATTTATGATTTCTTTTTTGGATGACGGGTCAATTCCGACGGGGTTATCATAGTATGTTGTGATGATGCCAATTTCTTTGGCTTCATTGTTCATCGCGGATAAAAAATTATCCAGCCCCATCTTGCCGGCTAGCGCCATAGCGGCGTCATTGTTTGATTCTATCAGCAAAGCCCGGAGCAACTCGCTTACTTTGAAACTTGTTCCGGGGATGAATCTTTTGGAGCTGTCCGCCCAGTCGTTCACTTTTGACCCCATTGTGATTTCGTCCTCTAAATCGTAATTTTTGTAAGCCACGACGGCGGTCATCAATTTGGTGAGACTGGCCATCGGCAGTAAATCATCCGAATTTTTTTCAGCCAGAATAATCGGCTGGTTGTCTTTTCCCAGATAAGCGCCGAGGTAGGAAAGGGCGGAGATTTCCAACTCGGGCGAACCCTGTTTATATGCTGGCGCGTAATTAAATTCCGCTTCTTTGACTTCTTTTATTTCCGTTGAGGAAAAAGATTTTCCCGCTAAAATCAAAACAATCAAAGAAAAAAGAACCAAAACTGACAACATCAAACGTTTGTTTTTATTTATTTCCTGCTCGGGCATATTTTCTAACAATATACCACAGCCCTGATGTTTGCCCAATGAGTTTTTTAAAATAAAAATTCAAATTTGTTGCGGTCTATTTTTGCCGTGTTAATATTAAGAGGATAGTTAAAAGATTTGTATGGTTGAGCAGAAAACAATTGATTATATAAGAGAAAATTTAGCAATCGGTAAATCCAAGGAGGGTATTTATAAGGATTTGCTTGCTGAAGGACAAACAATTAATACCATTGGCGAAGGTTTTTCTTTGTTGACCGCAAAATACAAAAAAGAAGATTCTAAAAAAAGGATTACAACTATTATGGCTGTTATCGGCGCCATTCTTGTTGGAGCCGGTATTTTTTCATTTGTCGCGGCTAATTGGCAGGAGATTGGCAAGTTTTATAAAATCCTGATTATTTTATGTTCTATGCTGTCTAGTTATTACGGAGGCTGGATTTTGAAGGAAAGATATCATCGGGTAAAAACAGGAGAAGCGCTGATTTTATTGGGTTCAATCATCTACGGCGCCGGAATTTTCCTAATAGGCCAGATGTTCAATATAAGAGCTAATTGGCCGGACGCTTTTATTTTGTGGATGTTCGGCTTGCTTGCTTTAGGATTGGCCATGAATTCTTTCGCCATTCTTTATTTTGCTATTCCTGTAGGGTTTGTGGCGATTGTCGGCCATCCTTTTGATATTTTTAACAACTTCATGGAAGACAGATTTTTATTGACTTCTTCTTTTATGTTGCTAATTGCCACGATTGTTACTTTTATTTTTGGAATTATTTTTTACAAGAAAGCGGTTCCAAGAGATATTTATTAAATGTTAGCAGACGATAGGTTGTATAGACTTATTAAACTTCTTTTTTAAATAATCGGCCGGTGTCATGTAATCAATTTGTTTCAGGCGAACTTCAAAGTTGTAGCGGTTTAAATATTCAATCAGCTTGG
>Ga0209211_10002942_pt1 | contig 28577 bp, 21 predicted proteins | sample RifGroA2_FD_183992 | JGI IMG/M metagenome (GOLD analysis project Ga0209211, IMG submission 183992) | Groundwater microbial communities from Rifle, Colorado, USA - Groundwater A2 (SPAdes) (version 2) | ecosystem: Environmental > Aquatic > Deep subsurface > Groundwater | place: Rifle, Colorado...
AGTTTTGCTAAAAGAAGATTAGCTAAGTTTAATGGTGTATCCAGAAAAACTTTTCTGCTTCATTTGAAAGAATGCGAGTTTCGCTACAATCACAAACATGATATGATTAAAGTATTAGGAGAGATTATTAGAAATTAGCTAGTCTAGAGCCTTAATATAATACTAAAAATAAAATAGTCAATTCTGCTCTTAGTCATTTTTACTCAAACTCCGTTGTCGCTGGAGGTTTGGGTGTCATATCAAAAAATACCCGAACGATGTCTTTGTGTTTAGTTAAAGCGTTAGTTATTTCATTTACAACTTTTTCTGGAAAATAGTAACCTTTGGCGGTCATAAAATCTGCTGTTTGCACTGCCCGAACAGCCAGAGAATGTCCATAAACGCGCTCATCGCCTTTTACTCCAACAGAATTAACCCCCAGAAGCGCAACAATCAGTTGAGAAATATATTTTGTCAGCTTATATTTTTTAAGAATGTCTGCAACAGTTTTATCTGCTTCTCGCACTAACTCAATATTTTCTTTTGAGACCGGTGTACCAACAACTCGCAAATATAATCCTGGACCAGGAAAAGGATTACGCTCATAGATGGCAGATGGAAGATTGAGTGTCTGGGCAAGTTCTCGGACTTCATATTTAAATAAATTTCTAAACGGATGCAAATCATCAACCTTCCAAAAAAGACCCACATTGTGATGCGTTTTAATCATTGCTGACTCCCCTATTTTACCGCTCTCAATTAGGTCAGTCGCCAAAGTTCCTTGCGCAATAAAGCCAGCCTTATATTTTTTTATTTGTTCTTCAAATATTTTTTGGTAAATTTCTCGAAACTTCGTCCGTTTTTTTTCACCATCAATCGTTACCCTAATATTTTTTATAAATTCTTCACCTGCTTTTATTATTTTGAAATTTTTTACTTTATTTTTTCCTAGAGCGCTTTTGGTATTTGCTTTTAATTCTAAAAGCTCATTTGCCCGAAGTCCTCCAGTATCTATTGCCAAGCAAACAAGTCTTTCTTTTAAAACTGGGGCAAGAATGGCAGCTAGAGTAGTGGAATCTACTCCACCCGAAACACCTAAAATTACTTTCTGTTTATTTTTTCCCCCATTTACTATATTTAAAACTTCTTTTTGAATTTCGTGAATTAAATTGACAGGATCCCAATCTTTTTTGCAGTTAGAAATATTTAAAAAGTTCTGGAACATTTTTTTGCCTTCCTTCGTATCAACAACTTCTGGATGAAATTGAACTCCCAGCACCCTATTACTAATATCAGCCATGGCTGATATGCCACCGGAGGTAGCAATGGAAATGAAACCTTTCGGGAGTTTAGTGACTGTGTCTCCATGACTTGCCCAGACTTCTGTTTTTTTATTGACGCCACTAAAAAGTGGATGCTTTAAATTTAAGGTTGCTTCAGCTGGTCCATATTCTCGATGCGCCAGCGGTCGATTTACTTTCCCCCCAAGCTTGTGGGCTAAAAGTTGCATCCCATAACAAATCCCAAAAATTGAATATTTTTTACCGGTAAGATCAAGCAGTTTCGGAAATCCCGGAGCTCCCTCATTGTGTACACTGTGTACACTCCAATTACTGCCAGAAAGAATTACTGCTTTGGGAAGATTATTTTTTAACCACGAATCCGCTTTCTTTGGTGACAAAATTACACTTCGCACGCCAAGCTCCCGCAAAGTTCTTCCAATCACCAGCGTGTATTGCGATCCGTAATCTACAATAAGGATTTGTATACTATTCATAATATGTTAGTATACACAATATAATATGCCTTCGAAAGCAAGAAAAAGAAAAGAAGACTTCCAAGAAGGTCTAACCTACGATGATATTTTGCTCGTGCCGCAATACTCAGAAGTCTTACCCCGGGATGTTGATATAACTTCCTTCTTAACTAAAAAAATAAAACTTAACGTTCCAATTATTTCGGCCGCCATGGACACGGTCACCGAAGGAGCAATGGCAATCGCAATGGCACAAGAAGGAGGAATCGGAATTCTTCACAAGAATATGACGATCGAAAAACAGGCAACCGAAGTGCGGAAAGTAAAACGTTCAGAAAGTGGGATGATTCATGATCCAATAACTCTACCGGAAGAAGCCTTGATTAAAGAAGCATTTCAAATTATGCAAGAAAACAAAATTGGTGGCATCCCAATCGTTGATAAAAATAAGCAACTCAAAGGAATTCTAACCAACCGTGATTTAAGGTTTCAGAAAAATTTAGAACTTCCGGTTAGAGAAATAATGACAAAAGAAAATTTGATAACTGGCAGTCTCGGCACAAATTTACTTGAAGCGGAAAAAATACTTAGAAAATATAAAGTTGAAAAATTGCCCTTAGTCGATAAAAAAAACAGACTCATCGGTTTAATTACCTATAAAGATATAATGAAAGTTAAATCTCGTCCGAATTCTTGCAGAGATCATTTTGGCAGACTGCGAGTGGGGGCAGCCGTGGGCATAACAAAAGACACTCTAGAAAGAGTTCGGGCTCTTACCAAAAATGACGTTGACGTGGTAGTTATTGACACAGCTCATGGTCACTCAAGAGGAGTAATTGAAATGTTAAAGAAAATTAAAAAAGAATTTCCAAAATTAGAAGTGATTGCTGGAAATATTGCTACGGGAGAAGCAGCCAAGGATTTAATTAAAGCCGGAGCCGATGCGGTAAAAGTAGGCATTGGCCCAGGATCAATTTGCACCACTCGAGTAATCGCAGGAATAGGTTTTCCACAATTTTCTGCCGTCTATGAAGTGGCGCAAGCAATTAGAGGTTCAGGTGTACCAATTATCGCCGATGGAGGAATCCGACATACTGGTGATATTCCAAAAGCCATCGCCGCCGGAGCGAGTTCAATTATGGCAGGTTCTCTTTTTGCTGGAGTCGAAGAATCTCCAGGTGAAACAATAATTTTAGAGGCTAGAAAATATAAAACTTATCGTGGAATGGGTTCGATTGAAGCCATGAAGCAAGGTTCAAAAGATAGATATTTTCAAGATATGGAAGACGATATTAAAAAACTTGTGCCAGAAGGAATTGTGGGTAGAGTCTCTTTCAAAGGAGAACTTTCTGAAGTAATTTATCAACTAATAGGGGGACTTCGAGCCGGGATGGGATATTGTGGAGCAAAAGATATTAAGACCTTACAAAAAAAAGCTAAATTTGTTAGAATTACCAAGTCTGGAATAGAAGAAAATCATCCCCATAATGTTATAATTACCAAAGAAGCGCCTAATTATAATCAATGAAAAAAAGATGAAAAATAAAATTTTTAAAAAGAAAAAAGGAGGATTTATGGATGTGGTTGTTGGTCTTCAATGGGGAGATGAAGGAAAAGGTAAAAATATAGATGGACTTCTTTCGAATGGAGTTTATTCAGCCGTTGCGCGTTTTCAAGGAGGAGCAAATGCGGGACATACTATTAAAATGGGAAAGGTAACTTTCATCGGACATATTGTCCCTTCTGGCTGTCTTCAAAAAAAAATAGAATTATATATCGGCAATGGGGTTGTGGTTGATGTTGTATCTTTAATTAAAGAAGTGGAACAACTTAAAGACCTGGGATATGATGTTACCTCCCGTTTGTATATTTCAAATCGCGCAAAATTAGTTTCCTATTTGCATCCCTTTTTAGATCAAGCGGATGAATATCGCAGGAGTAAGTTGGGAACAAAAGTAGGCTCTACCTCTAGGGGCATCGGCCCAATTTATAGTGATGTCAGAGCCAGGAGAGCGCTTTTAATTGGTGATATATTATCACTGGATTTTGAACAAAAGGAAAAGATTCTTTCAGAATTTCATCTAAATCTTTTAAATATGTATCAGGAGAAATATGGTTTCGAAATTGACTTAAAAAAAATAAAAGAAGCAAGAGAGAAATGGGACAATGCTATAAAAGAGCTTAAAAAATTACAGATTTGTAACCTATCTTTTTTAATCCAAAAAAGATTAAAAGAAGGAAAAAATATTTTAGCGGAAGGGGCGCAAGGAGCGATGCTGGATATTGATTTTGGGGATTATCCAAATGTGACGAGTAGTAATACCTTACCAGCAAATGTTTGTCTGGGTCTCGGTGTATCTCACACTTATTTGCGAGATATCTATGGCGTTATAAAAGCTTACACAACAAAAGTCGGCGGAGGAAATTTTCCTTCCAGAATGAAAGACGGGGCTCTAGAAAAACTTTTTCAAAAAGCGGGAAATGAATTTGGAGCGACGACCGGACGACCCCGAATGTGCGGTTGGCTTGATTTATTCGCGCTGCGTTATGCCATTAGTCTTTCCGGCGCTAATAAAATTTTTATAAACAAAGCGGATATTTGTTTGAGCGATAAAATAAAAGTGGTGACAGGATACAAACAGAATGGAAAAATTTTGAAAGAATTTCCACTTTACTTAAATCAAGTGACAGATGTAGTGACAGAAGAAATTCTAGGTTGGGGAAATAAAAATTACGGCGTTCATGATAAAAAGAAAATCTCCAAAGAACTCGCTTCCTATTTAAACTATATAAAAAACAAACTTTCTGATCTAAATGTAAAAATTGTGTCAATTGGCACTGGTCCAGACCGAGATCATTTTTTTAAGTGGGATTAAGATTGCCAAACCATTGAACTACGGTAGTCTTGACAAGGAAGAAACTTGTGATAGTATCATCTCGAACAATTCTTTTGAGATATGGGTCGGAAATATAACAAAAGAAATAACAAAGAAACAATTCCGACAGGAAAAAAGTTCTATGAAAACAAAAACGTCCCGCAGGTCAGGGTTCACCCTGATTGAGATCATGATCGTCGTCGCCATCATCGGCCTATTGGTCGCTATCGCCATCCCACAATTCGTCCTGGCGCGCAATACGGCACAGAAGCGCACCTGCATCGAGAACCTGCAACTGCTGAAGATTGGGCAGGATTCCTACGTTCGCGAATGTACCTTGACTAATGGCACAGTACTGTCTGGCATAGTCATCGAACGCCTGAAGACTGGAAAGAGTTGCCCGGCCGGCGGTACATACACGATCAATGCAGTTGGCGAAAATCCCAGTTGCTCTTTGCTGGATCAAGGGCATACGCTCACGAAATAACCGACCAAGTCCATCAAAGGAATCGCGACTTCCTCTTTCCGTACGTAACGGAAAAATCGTCGCACATCAAGGGCCTAGACAATAATCTTGTCTGGGCTTTGTCATTTATATTACTTTAATTTGTTGTTAATTTACGCATATGCAAAATTTACCAACATCCTTAGACTATCATATATGATATGCTAAGGAATTAACTTTTTTGCGTTAGAGCTCTAACGCCTTCTTTCCTATATCTTTCCGATATTGCATCCCTTCAAAAAAAAATTTTTCTACAGCTTTGTAAGCTTTTTGTAATGCTTCTTCTAAAGTATTACCAGTAGCTGAAATTCCCAATACTCGTCCACCATTAGTTGCTAGGTCTTGCCTAGCAACCTTAGTGCCAGCGTGAAAAACAACAATATCAGGTTGCATTTCTGCTTCCGGAATACCAAAAACCACTTTTCCTTTTTCATAATTCCCTGGATATCCGCCTGAAGCAAGCACTATTGTGCAAGCCGCTAAATTTTTCCATTTTATTTCAACCTCATTTAATTTTTTATCGATACACGCATCCATAATATCTAACAAATCTGTATCTAATAATCTCATATAAGTTTGAGTCTCTGGATCACCAAAACGGGCATTATATTCAAGGATTTTTGGACCATCTTTAGTTAGGATTAAACCAGGATACAATACTCCCTTAAATGGTGTTCTTTCATCAGCCATTGATTTTAAAGTTGGGGCAACAATTTCTTTTTCTATTCTATCCAGCATCTCTTGATTTACAAATGGAAGTGGACTAATTGTTCCCATCCCTCCAGTATTTAATCCCGTATCCCTTTCGCCAATTTTTTTATGATCTTGCGCTGGCGGAAAAATTTTATAATTTTCTCCATCAGAAAATGCATGAATAGAAATCTCCGGACCAACAAGAAATTCCTCAACAACAATTTCATTTCCAGAATCACCTAATGTCTTTTTTACCAACATATCCTCTAATGCTTTTTCGGCTTCGTCAAAAGACTGACAAATAATTACACCCTTGCCTAATGCCAGTCCACTTGCCTTAATAACAATCGGCATTGATTGTCTTCTTACATAGCTTTTTGCTTTCTCAAAATTATTAAAGATCTGAAATTTGGCTGTCGGCAAATTATGTTTTTTCATAAAATCTTTGGAAAAAGCTTTAGACCATTCAAGTTTGGCCGCCGCCTTTGTTGGACCCCAAATTCGCAAACCAGCTTTTTGAAACTCATCCACAATCCCAAGAGCTAATGGGTCATCAGGTAAAGCCAGAGTTAAATCTATTTTTTCTTTTTTAGCAAATTCTATAAGTTTTGTAATCTCAGTTGCTTTTATCTCAACATTCGTTCCTAATTCTACTGTACCAGCATTTCCAGGCGCAAAAAAAATTTGCCCAGCTCTCGGTGACTGCGCAATTTTCCATCCAATCGCATGCTCTCTTCCCCCTCCACCAATTATTAAAATTTTTTGTTTATTTATTTTCATAATTTATGTTAAACACTCGGTGTTTAACACTTTGTTATCCATTTTATATCTTTTTAGTTATTTTTTCTAAAACTTCCACATACAGTTCATTTTCTTTTTTCTTTAATCTAGTATATAAAGACTCAACGTCGTCATCAGTTTCAATTTTCTCAAAAGTTCTACCCAAGACTGGACCAAAATCAAAATCTAAGGTCAAAAAATGAATGCTCGAGCCGGCATAAGTCGCTTTTTGGTCTAGAAAATTCTGAATAGCTTTATCGCCATATATTCCTTTGTTCCAAAGTCCTATTGCGCCATCAGGATTTTTAAAAATTCCATTAATTGTATCCGGAATCAATCCCGGATGTAAATTTAAAATTTTATTTTCATATTTTCTGATCATCTCATTCGGAATAATTTTTTTCCAACCGGCGAGACATAAATAATCCGGTGATGTTTTATCTATGATCGGCATGGCGTTCTCTTTGTCAGAAATCACGGCAGAAATTTCAGCACCTATTTTACCTTTTTTGATTGCCTCCTCGATTGCTTTTCGGTTGGTTTGAGTACCCCCTTCGTGAACCAGAAGCACTAATTTAATTTTATTCTTTTGGAACATCATAATTTACTTCATTTTTGCGTTCTTTTAAATTAATGGGGTAGATACCCGTAAAACAGGAAGTGGATAAATGTTCTTTTGGTAAACCGACAGATTTTATTAGTCCATCAAGTGAAAGATAATTTACGGAGGTAGCTCCAAGAAATTTACGAATTTCCTCTACGGTTTTATGAGAAGCAATTAATTCATTCTGGTCCGGAGTATCCATCCCGTAAAAATCAGGAAAACGGATTGGCGGAGAAGAAATTAAAAGATGCACTTCTTTAGCGCCTGATTTAAAAAATGTTTTAACTAATCTTTTACAAGTATTTCCTCTAACAATTGAATCGTCCATCACCGCTATTTTTTTTCCTTTTAAAATAGAAGGAAGGGGTATAAGTTTGAGCGCCACGCTATGCCGACGAGATTTTTGATCCGGCTCAATGAAGGTTCTGTGAACATAGCGGTTTTTCACTAAAGCCATTTCGATTGGAATACCAGTCGCCTCGCTATATCCCAAAGCAACCGGAGTCGCCGTATCAGGCACAGGCACAATCGCATCAACTTTTAATTTAAATTCTTGAGCCAAAACTTTTCCAAAATTTTTTCTGACTGTATATATTAGTTTTCCATTTAACACGCTGTCTGGTCTCGCAAAATAAACATATTCAAAAATATCGTGTTTGGGAGTTGATTTTGCTAATTTTATACTTTTTAATCCATTCTCATTTATTACAACCATCTCTCCTGGTTCTATTTCTCTGACAAAAGTTGCGCCGATGGTTTGCAGAGCGCATGTCTCTGACGCAACGATATAGCCTTTATCAATCTTCCCTAGTGCAAGCGGACGCATTCCGTAAGAATCTCGCACCGCCACCAAAGTATCTTTATTCATCATAACCAGCGAAAATGCTCCCGTAATTAAAGGAAAGACTTTCTCTACAGATTTTGGTAATGAATTACCTTCTTTGATATAAAAATCTATTGCGTCAGCAATCAGTTCGGAATCCATGCGATTTTTTTGCAAAGCTTTTTTTGCCGCCAAAAATTTTTCAAGAGACTTTACGCTCGGCAAATTACCGTTGTGCGCTAGAGCAAAAGAATTATTTATATTTACGATTGGTTGAGCGTGATCCAAAGCTCCTCCACCAGAAGTTGAATATCGATTATGTCCAATACCTAGATGACCTTTCAAATTTTCTATGTCTTTTTCTTTGTAAACTTGAGCCACTAGACCTGCGCCTTTGTGAGTATGGAGTTTTTTTCCATCGCTTGTGGTTATCCCAGATGCTTCTTGACCCCGATGTTGTAACGCAAATAAAGAAAAAAAGGCCAGTTTGGAAACAGGCAAACTTTTACCGTATATTCCTACGATTCCACATTTTTCTCTCAATTCACTCATTTATTTGAAATAATTAACTGCGTTTTTAAAAATTTGTAATCCTGCGCCTTGTTTTTTCACCCCGCCATGGCGGGGCAAGCTTTCTTTATTCATATACCACATTGGACTTTGGTGGAAAAACATCCCTCTCTCTGGATGGGGCATCATTCCTAAGACTCTCCCATTATATGCTAAAACTCCCGCAATATCATAATCCGAACCATTTGGATTGTATTCTAGATTCTGAAATTTGCAAACCTCTCCATTGGTATATGCAAAAGCTATTTGTTTATTTTTCTTTAACTCTTTATATTTATTTGGATCAATTACATAATTTCCTTCACCATGAGCTATTGGAAGAGATATTTTTTTAATTCCTTTTAGCCATGGACTGTTTCCTTTGGCTTCCAAATCAACCCAACGGTCAATATACTGACCATTTTTGTTGTGAGTTAATGCGCCGGGTAAAATTCCCAAACTAGTCATAATTTGGAATCCATTGCAAATACCTATAACCAGAGTGTCACGTGACAAAAATTCTTTGAGTTCTTTTGCTAAATGATTTTTAAATTTATTAGCGTAAGCTTTTCCACTACCAGTATCATCACCATAAGAAAATCCGCCCGGAAAAACCAAAATTTGGTATTCGGAAAGCATTTTAGGTTTAGCTATTAAGTCGTTAATATGCAGGATATCTGCTACCCCGCCGACTTTTTCAAAAGCGAATTTTGTTTCTTCTTCGCAATTAAGTCCATAGCCGGACATTATTATGATTTTTGCCGTAGGTACTGAGCTTTTCGAATGTAGTTTTTTGTTCTTCATGTCATTTCTTAATTACTCAACTTTTGCGACCGCTAAAGTTAGGTAATAATATTTTTTAATATATTTCTTGCTGGTAATATTTTTCACAATAAATTTTATAGATTTTTTGATTTTCAGGTGTATAGGATGTAAGTATTTCTTTATCGCATTTAGCACAAATCCCCTTCCAAAGATTGCGGGAATTTCTTTTACTCATACGTGCCTCATGCCGGCAGTTAAAGCATTTTTCCGGAAGTACTAATTTATTTTTCTTATAAAAATTTACCTCTCTATTTATGAGTTTATAATTTTTTTCACACTTGGAGCAAGTCAGAATTTCCGCTAATAATTTATCGCTATAATCTTCCGGATTTTTTGGTAAATCTTTATATTCGATAGTTCCCTGCCCCTTGGTACTCGGGATATTGTCTTTCCATTTAAAACCTTTAGATAAAGCTTCTTCTTTGGAGAGCGACATATATTCATTAACTATCGCTTCATTGTAAGCAAATGGGCTCATGAAACTTGGGAAAAAATTTCCCCATTCGCCATCTTTTTTCATGTGTTCAATAATTTTTTCTTTAAGAGTGAAATATTCTTCTTTAGAAAATTGCTTATTTAAAATGCAGTATTGTTTTTTACGAAGTCCATAACAACCAAAAATATTATCACAATTATAACAGCTATCTGAATAAAAAATATCATGGGAATCAACTATTTGATGTGATCCGATAACTTTATTGCTATCAAGCATGGTTAACGCTTGATAACATTCCGATAAATCTCCAGTGAAAGATATATCATATGAATCTATAGCTTTTCTGACGGTAAAACAGAATTTTGAATTCTCTCCGCTTTTTATATCGAAAGAGCGATGAACATTATGCGCATTATATATATGATTTCCGGAAACACCATTATTGTGTGAACCAAAAAAAGAACGCTGGGGAATTGTTTTACTCAAAGCATTGCGTTCTTTGAGAATATAATTTATAGAATTTTTATCATTGAGAGGGTATTTCAATAAAAATTCTTTATACTTTTCTTTTGTCACGGGTTTATTAAAAATATAATAAGATTTACTTACTTGTCCTACGCAACCGAGGCAATTCAAACAATTTCTACAGTCAAAAAGTCCTATCGAGTCTACACAGGATTCACACTCTTGTGAATATAAAAGTTTTGTGCTTCCTAAACAATCAATGCATTCATAACAAGATTCACATTTAAATAAATAAAGATTATCTACTGAATCTCGACAATTCCAAACAATGTGTCCATAATCACAATCTTCATTATCAACACAACCAAAAAGTAAGTAACAATTTTTGCTTCTTAAGACTTGATTTGAATATTCACAATTTTCACTTTGTATATTTACTATAGAGACATGCGGAACTGTATTAAATAAGTGATCCAATTGTTTTAAAAAATCTTTTTTCCAATCAACATCTATTCCGTATGACATTGGATCCCAATTGTCTGCCCACCATTCAGAAATATCATAAACAGGAAAAGGCGCATCAGGATTATAAACTGAAATAATCATTTTTCCAGATTTACTCGATGATCTTTTATAAAGAGTTTTAAAATTTCTAAAGAGCATTCTTAATTGTTGTCTACACTCCGGACATTTTTCTGGTATTGGCACATCCATCTTTTCATAAAAAGAAAAATCATCTGGTTCAATGACAAATTCCTTTTTACAGTTTTGGCAAACTTGCACTGAGTTTTTCGAAGGTGTTTTTGTTTCTTGTTTCATAATTTTACTTATACTCAAACTCTGCTATCGCTAAGTTTGAGTATGTCTCATTGTTTCTGAAAACTTATGATAAATAGTGTGCAATTTTTTAACGTTGGTTTCAACTACTATAATAGTGGACACTCGGTGTCCACTAGGTTTGTCTATGATTATAATTTTACCATCTTTTTTCACTTGTCCTAATTTTGCATAGGAAACTCCTATGCATGTTTTTTCAAATTGTTTTACATTTTTAGGCGATATAGAAACAAGAATTCTGCCTTGGCTTTCAGAAAATAGTTTTGCATCTATGGATAAAACGGAAGCCTTGCTTCCGCAGATTCGGCTTAGGGAAACGTTACATCCCAACATTCCTCCGACACAGGCTTTAGCTAAAGCAATTCCCAAACCCCCAGAAGTTACCGAAAGCGAAGAAGCCACCAACTCTTTTTGAATAACTTTTTCTAAAGCAAGATAAGTTTTTAAATTTTTTTCTAAATTAACTTTTGGAACATTATTGCCTATACTTGTATCCCCTCTTTTTTTTGCAAGTAATTTATAATATTCACTTGCCCCCAGTTCATCATGTGTTTCTCCTAATAAATAAATTACATCACCATTGTTTTTAAATTCTGGAGAAACTGTTTTGTGTAAATTCGGCATTATACTAATAGCAGAAATAAGAAGTGTTGGTGGAATAGAAATGGCAGTTAAATTACCTTTTTCATCATAACCTTTAAAATCATTAAACATACTATCTTTGCCTGAAATAAATGGCGTGCCATAACCCACAGCGTAGTAGTAGCAAGCTTTTACCGCTTCTACAAGTTGATACAACCGTTTTGGATCAGAGGATGAACACCAACAAAAATTATCTAAGATAGCAAGTTCGGAAAGTGTCCCACCACAAGCAATGGAATTTCTGATTGCCGTATCTAAAGCGCAAGCCGCCATATGATAAGTATCAATGTCTCCATAGGAAGGATAAACTCCAGATGATAAAATAACCCCCTTGTTTGAATTTAAAACAGGCCGAAAAACTTGCGCATCGGTATTTATGCGACCAGGACCAGAAAGAGGTTTTAAAACAGAAGATCCTTGCACTTCGTGGTCATACTGTTCAGAAATGAAAGAAAGTCCGCTTATATTTTTTTCGGCGAGTAAATTTTCCAAGATTTTTACATAGTTTACATAGGTTAAACCTCTGTATTTTTGAGGTTCATTGTAAGTATGAATTAGGGGAGTTGTGATAAGGTGCTGTTTCGGCAAGCCGTTGTGTAAAAATTCCATATCCAAATCCATAATTTTTTTACCTTTATACTGCACAACAACTTTTCCAGAATTGTCAAATTCTCCTATGGCTGTCGCTTCTACTCCCCGACTTTCCATTAACTTCTGAAAAGTTTTCCACTTTTTCTTTGGAACAGACAAAGTCATCCGTTCTTGTGATTCAGAAATCCAAATTTCCCATGGACGCAAGCCCGGATATTTAAGTGGGACTTTTTCTAAAAAAACTTTTGCACCACCTTGCCTACCGTTAGGCAGGCGAACTTCTTTCGCCATTTCTGCGACTGAACAAGAAAGCCCTCCCGCGCCATTATCTGTGATGCTATTATATAAATTCATATCCCGAGCTTCTTTAACCAAGGCATCACTTAATTTTTTTTGAGTTATGGGGTCACCAATTTGCACGGCAGTTGCAGGAGAACTTGAATCCATTACTACCGAAGAAAAAGTTGCGCCATGAATACCATCAGCCCCCACTCTTCCACCAACAATTACTATATAATCACCCGATTTTGCTTTTTTAATATGAGAAAGACGTTTATTCCCTCCAGAGGCGGGTAAATTTCTTGGAATTAATCCGATCGTTCCAGCAAAAACCAATGGCTTAGCGCGATATCTATCGTCAAATTTAACAAAACCAGACAAGGTTGGAATTCCAGAACAATTTCCACCCACATTTATACCTTTTATAACACCATCCATAATACGTTTAGGTGATAACATTTTGTTTTTTAAATCTTTATCACGAAAAAGTAGTCTTGAATCATCAGGATATCCAAAACAAAAACCATAAACGTTGGCAATGGGTTTAGCTCCCAGTCCAAAACCTATTGTATCGCGATTGACTCCCACAATTCCCGTAATTGCTCCACCAAATGGATCAAGGGCTGAAGGACTGTTGTGAGTTTCAACTTTATGGGTAATTAAAAAATCTTTATCAAAAATTATACCACCAGCATTGTCTGAGAAAACAGAAACACAAAAATCTTTTTTATTTTTTTGTTTGCGTATTAGATTTGTCGCTCCTTTTATATAAGTTTTATATAAACCATCTTTTATGTCGTCTATTTTATTTGCGAAAATAGTGTGTTTACAGTGCTCCGACCAAGTTTGAGCTAAAGATTCTAGTTCAAGATCAGTCGGATTTCTTTTCAATTTTAGAAAATGATCTTTGATAGCTTTCATAGAAAGTAGATCAAGCGCTAATGGTCCACGACGCATACCAGCATCGTCCATTATCCCCTCTTTCCCTATTTTGATAAGTTCTTCATCTGCCACCTCTAACGAAATATCAGCCACTGGCTTTCTTTTTTTGAGAATTACTTTTGGCACTTTCCTTGGTAACTTTATTTTTCTATTTTTTACATTCGCAATATAAGCTCTTTCAATAAGTGGATTATATAAAGTGAGGGCTACCTTTTTAGCATCTTCAAGCTTGCGCGATTTAATAAAAAAAATTTTGGAAGTATATACACAAAAATCAGAACTTTTTTTCAAGTGAAGTAAGTCAATCGCAATTTCTTTAACTGTATGCCCCACATTGTCTGTAACCCCGGGCAAAAAACCTATTTCAATTACATAAGTGAACTTGGGGGTTCTTCCTCCAAGTGGAGGAAGAACCCCCAAGTTATAGTTTTCCAGAATTGGATTAGTGAGCGCCTCGGCAAGTTTTAGGAGTTCTTTTTTAGAAAATTTAGAGTCAATAAGATAGGAGTCTGCCTTAGTTCTTCCATCTTTAGGTATCACATATATCCGTGAAATCATATAGACATATTATAATATATAGACAGCAAAGACAAATAGTAAAATTGGGGAATTTAGGCTAATACTAAAAATAGTATCTAAAATTAAAAAGTAAAGGCCGGGCGACACCTATCGGTCGCCCGGCCCGCAGATGGTGACGAAGTTTCCCCCGTCACCAGTGATGAGGTTTGGACGCCGTCACCTCGGCGCTCAGAAGGATGGTGCGGCCAACTATGGGGTCGCTGTTCGAACCGCACCACTAGCAAAACCTCTATGCCAACCCTAAACGAACAGCGAAATCCATTTGAAGTATAACTCTAGACTGTTTTTAATGCAAGCATCAAGGTGAATAACTAAAAAGACGATTTTTGGTCGGAATTCGTTTCAGAAGGAATAGATTTTAAAATTTCTGAAGGAGGTCGGACTCCCCTTTTTAGAAGTTCCTCAGCATAGACACTCATTTCTTTGTAATTTTTTTGTTCATAATTAAATACCATTAAAGCATAATAAGCATCAAGGTAATTTGAATTAATTTCTAAAGTTTTTTTCCAGTTATTTATGGCTTCATCGTACTTTTTTTGTTCAAAATAAAGCAATCCCAAATTAAAATAGGCATTATCGTAATAAGGATTGATCTCTAATTCTTTCTTGTATTCTTCTTCCGCTTCTTTTAGTTTGCCTTTACCTACATATACTAGACCCAGATTATTGTGAGCCATTTCTTCATTGAGGTTAAGTTCTAAGGCTATTTTAAACTCTTTTTCTGCATTTTCCAAATTTCCATCCAAGTATTCCATCGCCCCCAAATTTCGATGCGCTAAAGGGTAATGCGGTGAATTCTGAGCAGCATTGTTCCAAAAGGCCAACCTATTAGCAAAATTAAAACTATGCCTTACGGTAAGAACACTAAAAATAAATATCAAACAACCCGCCATTATTAAAGTATTTCTTTTTTTTAAATCAATCTTTTTTATAAAATCTGTTTCTAGAAGAATTAAAAAAATACCAATAATGGGTACGTAGAGTCTGTGTTCAATAAAATCAGCCACTAAAGCTGAATTAGGACGAATAAAAGAAGGCAAAAGAAAAGCAAAGAACCATCCAAGACCTAATAAAATATAAGCCCAACGTTTTGTTTTTGTAAAAAATAACATTGTTAGTAATAAAATGATAGAGATAATTCCATAGATAAACGTAGTATCTTGAATAATTGGTAAAACACTTAGATTAAATGGGAAAAATATTTTTCCCATAAATTGGACAACCGCTGGAAAGTTAAAAAATATTGATTTTATCATTTCCGAAAGTGTCGCAGAAACTGAATCTTTTAAAGTAAAATACCGGAGAATAAACCAGAAACCTACTATGCTAATTGATCCCAGCGTAAAGTAAAGTTTGTTCAAGAATTTTTTTTCTCCCCCTTTCCCTCTATTAAAAAAATAGAAATAGAAAATCATAATCGGTAAAGCAAAAACTGCTGATTCTTTTGTAAAAAGAGCTAGAGCAAAGAAAATTAAGCACCCAATAAGATCTTTCCTTCTTTCCTCCGTGAGATATTTTATAAAGAAAATGAACGTCGGTAAAATAAAAACAGCCAAGAGAGAATCATTTCTTCCTGGAATCCAGGCCACTGCTTGGGTTAAAACAGGGTGAACCAAAAAGATGATAGAAAACAAAAAGGAAATATTTTTTTTATAATTTAACTTAGTAAAAAATACAAAAACCAAAGAAGCTGCCACAAGGTGTAAAATGATATTTGTAAAATGATATATAAAAGGAGAAACTCCCCCGATCTGATAGTCAAATATAAAGGAGATGGTTAATAATGGTCTATAGTAAAAAGCCGAATGATTAAAAATGTGAAAAACGTCTGTCAAAAAAGATTGGAAAATATTAGCTGGGTTAGATAAAAAATATTGATTATCTAAAATTAAATTATTGTCATCTAAATAGGAAAAGTTAAAAAATAATGTTGGCAAGTACAACAAAAAACCAATACCCACTATCCAAAAAAATGGTTTCAGATTATCCAAATAAGGTGTCTGTTTAGAAAGCTCTTCGTGGTTCATTTATTTAATTTATTTTCCATTTCTTGTATGAAAAAGATTTCTTAAGAAAAATTTTATTGCAACATAAAGTGTAAGAATTCCATATTTTATGCTTCTTTTAAAATTTATAGAAGAGGATTCAGAATGATATCTAACAGGAATTGGAATATCACCAATCCTATATTTTTTTTCTATGATTTGAAACAAAACTTGGGTATCAAAAACAAAATCATTAGAATTATTTTGAAAATCAATATTTTCTAATACTTCCCTCTTGTAAGCTCTCAGCCCGGTATGCCATTCGGATAGATTATAACCACTTAATAAATTCTCGCAAAAAGTAAGCAGACGATTAAAAAAATATTTGTAGATAGGCATCCCACCCTCCAACGCTTCTCTTCTGGATCGGATTCGAGATCCAAGCATCACATCGGCATATCCTTCTTCTATAAAACCCACGAGATATTTGATAACTTTTGGATCATATTGATAATCTGGATGGAGCATAACTACAATATCTGCATTTTTCTCTAAAGCGAGTTTATAACATGTTTTCTGATTAGCTCCATATCCTAAATTTTTACCATGGACAAATACATTTAAATTGAGTTTTCTTGCTAGCGTGATTGTTTTATCTTTACTGCCATCATCAACTAAGACAATTTCATCAACGATATCTCTTGGTATTTCGTTTACTGTTTTTTCTAAAGTCTTTTCGGCATTAAAAGCCGGAAGGATAACAATTATTTTTGATTTTGTCATTGTTGTTTTTATTGAATCTTTTTGAAAATAACCTTATTAAAGTAAACGTAATTCACACAAGCGCCAATTGCGGCAGCCAAAGCTTGAGCCCAAAGATACCAGATTCCTATTATATCAACGAAAATATACATTAACAAAGTGTTCGCTCCCAACATTCCTAGATTAAAAATTAAAAAACTAAAAAATTGTTTCTGGATATTTTCTTTTGAATAATTTTTAAATACAAAAAATTTCTGAAGTAAGTAACTTATTACCACCCCAAAACAAAAAGAGATAATGGCAGAGGTTAAATACCACAGGTGAAAATAATGCACATAGATAAAAAGAATTGCTAAATTAGAGCCAACAGCAATTCCCCCAGCCAGAATATATCTGATTATTTGAATATTTTGAAACATAAAAATTTCGAGACTTTGGCGAAAAAACGAATTCTGAAACTTGGCTGGGGGACTAGGAATCGGACCTAGATAAACGGATCCAAAATCCGTTGTCCTACCGTTAGACGATCCCCCAATGTACAAAAAACACTTAATTTATAACACAAATTCTTCTAATATGCTAGACATTTTTCTCTATATCTTTCACAAGAATCTTCACTAGGGCAAGTTCTAACGGCAATTCTGTAATAAATGCATTATCTATGTTTTGATAGGCCTCTAATAATATAGCTAATATAGAAGAAGTAAACATATGTCCTTCTTTGCCTGCCCTGTATGAAGCTGAAGGCTTTCGTTCGGGGTCTTCTTTTACCAAAGTTTGTAAAAATTCTAAATCAGCTTCACTTAAATCCCCTTTCATCTCATCCTTCAATTTTGGCGCATAACGCATAATTATTGCCATTCGGAATTTTGTAATGATAAGTTTCAAATATAATCTCATATCTAAATTTTCTTCTGAAGCTCTTTTCACCGCAGTAATTCCTTTTTCTAAATTCTTTTCCGCAATGGCTGAAATAAAATCATTTACGAGAGTTGTCTTTGGCGAACCGGTTATTTTTTCCACATCTTCTCTTTTAACTTTTTTCCCTTTAGAGAAATTTAAGACTTTTTGAAGTTCACCTAACCCATCACGGAATGAGCCATCAGCCAAAATAGCTAAAAGTTCAGCACTGCCAGCATCTAATTCAAAACCTTCTTTTTGAGCCACCTCCGTTAGCATTTTTTTACAGACTGCTTCTGATGCTTTTTTGAAAATAAAAACTTGGCAACGAGAAACAATTGTTTCCGGGACTTTAGAAAATTCAGTTGTCGCTAAAATAAAAATAACATGCTTTGGTGGTTCTTCTAAAGTTTTCAAAAGCGCTCCCCAAGCATCTTTGGAAAGCATATGCACTTCGTCAATTATGTAAATTTTATATTTTGAATCAAAAGGCAAGACCCGCGCTCCATCACGCAGAAGTTTTATATCTTCTATTCCCCTATTACTAGCGGCATCTATCTCATACATATCATTTGCCGATACCCCAATACTTGTCGCAAAAATCCGAGCGACAGAAGTCTTCCCCGTCCCCCGTGTGCCGACAAAAAGGTAAGCATGCGAAACCTTATTGGTTTCTATGGAACTTTCTAAGACTTTCACAATATGATCCTGCCCCAAGACTTCCTGGAAACTCTTTGGACGATATTTTCTATATAATGCCAAATCGTGCATAGAATCATTCTACCCCATTTTGCTTAAAAAATCATTAATTATAATCTTAACTTGTTCAGCATTTTCAGCTTCCATTAATTTTACTCGCAATTCTTTTGCCCCCTCAAAACCATTCACATACGCTTTAAAATGTTTTTTCATCACAGAAAAATTTTTATGTTTAGGTTTTGAAAGTTCTTTTTCAAAAATCTGGGTGTGTTCTATTAGAATTTTCAATTTTTCCTCAATCGAAATATCAGATTTTAATCTTCCAGAAAAGAACCACGGATTTCCAAAAACCCCACGACCAATCATCACTCCATCACAGCCATATTTCGCAACTTTTTCTTCTGCGTCTTTTAAATCCTTTATATCTCCATTTCCGATAAGTAGCACTTCTTTTCCACTTTTTTTTATAAGTTCTTTTATTTTTTTAATGTAATCCCAGTTTGCCGGAACGAGCGACAATTCTTTGGCAGTACGTAAATGAATAATTAAGGCGGAAATATCTTCTTTTAATAATTCCCCTATCCAAGTATCAATTTCTTCTTTATTAAAACCAATCCTTGTTTTAACCGATACGGGAATATTTAATCCCGCCGCTTTGATTCCGTCATGAACCGCTCGAATAATCTTGCGCGCATTTTCGGGCTTTTTTATCATACCTGCTCCAGCTCCTTGACTGACCACTGATCTATCTGGGCAACCCATATTTATATCAATTCCATCAAAACCAAGACTCGCAACGTACTGACAAGCCTTTTTCATATTTTCTGGATTAGCCCCAAAAACTTGCGCCACAATCGGTCTTTCCCGTTCTGAGAATTTTAAGATGTGCGCTAACTTTTTTCTCGCTAGTTTATTACATAAACCATCTGCCGAAACAAATTCTGTCCAAAAAACAACTTTATTTTTATTTTCTCTATCCCTACCGTACTTTGCCAAGATATAACGAAAAGCGATATCAGTAACATCTGACATTGGCGCCAGACAGAAAAACGGTTTATTAAGTTTTGTCCAAAAATTTTGCATAAAATCAAACAACGTGGAATTATTGCATCATTTGAATTTATAAACAACTTTATTTCCGAACCGTAAATCAATATACTCCAGGGAAGAATATTTATTTTTAAAATTTGATTGCAGGGGTTCTGTGCTAAGCGCTGTTTGTAGGTTTTCTGCAACTTTTTGAAAATCTGAATCAGCTTTTAGAGTTATGTATGGTCCTATCAGTGTTTTATCTGAATTAGAAAGAAAAATCTTGATATCCCCATTATCTAGGATGTATAAAGAAACAAGTTTGAAGCCCATGTGTATGAGGGTGTCTTTAAAAGCAAGAACTTTCCCAAAAATATCTGGAAAAAAATAATCCCCCGCTAGTGGTCCGAAAAATTTGAAATATACATTACCAGAGAAATACGGCGCTAGCTCAAAAACATATCCACTCTCATCCACAAAAGAACACTTCTCGTCGCTTGGCGCTCCGACTACCAAGTTTTCCCAGCACCAAAGATATTTTGCCTCTCGCTCTGTTACCGAAACTTCCAAAATTTTATTGTCTTTAATAGAAAAATTTATGTCTTTTAATTTTTTAAATTGGTTAAATAATTCTTTTTTTATATTATTTTTTGGATAAAATAAGATATTTGTTTTGGGAAAAAGTTTTAAATAATTTCCGGCAATCTCTTTTTCAATAGATATTTTAATATTTTCGGCATCCACTGCCTTGTTCCCCGTTATTTCTACTCCTTTGAAATTAAAAAAAGGAACACGAGAAATATAAACTAAACCGGCAAAAATTACCAAAAGCGCAAATACAGAAAGTAAAATTTTAACTAAAATAACTCTTCGTCTCCCTTTTTTTAATTTCAAAAGCCGCGGGGAATTTAAAACATTTCTTTTCATGTTTTTATTTTATGAACTCCCTATCCCCCATATATTTTTTTAAAACTTCCGGAATTTTTACAGAACCATCGGCTTGTTGAAAATTCTCTACAATCGCCACGAGAATTCTCGGGGTTGCCACCGCAGTGCTATTGAGTGAATGAACAAAACGAGACTTGCCTTCCGCGTCCTTATAGCGGACATTAAATCGTCTTGTTTGAAAATCGTGATAGTATGACGCGCTGGAAAGCTCGCGGTATTGATTTTGTGATGGAATCCACGCTTCAGTATCATAACTTTTTACATGAGCAGATTTTAACTCTCCTGCGCAAATTTCTAATCGACGGTAAGGGATGCCGAGCGATTCTAAAAATTCTTCGAAGTTTCTATTTATTTCTTCGTGATATTTAACTGATTCTTCATGGCTGGCCTCACAGAGGATAAGCTGTTCTAGTTTATAAAACTCCTGTACTCGGATAAGCCCTTTGGTGTCTTTGGAATGAGCGCCCGCTTCTCTCCGGTAACATGGAGAAAACGCTAAATAACGTTTCGGTAATTCTTCTCTCGGGATAATTTCATTACTATGATATCCCATCATTGGTATTTCGGCTGTACCAGATAGATAATCCCCGTCTTCCGTCTTATATATATCATCTCCTCCGCCGGGCAAGTGTCCGGTGCCGTATAGATGCTGTTTGTGGACGATTGTGGGAGCAATAAAAGTATTAAATTTTTTTTCTCCAAAAAACTTGCGAGCATAATTCCAAATCGCCCAAGAAAGTTCCGCTCCATCGTTTTGTAAAAAGTAACCTCGAAAGCCGTGTACTTTCACTCCTCTTTCAAAATCAACCATTTTGAGTTTGGTCATGAGCTCGACATGGTCTTTCGGCGCAAAATCAAATTCAGGCTTCTTCCCCCAGGTTAAAACTTCTTTATTATCTTCTTCCCCTTTCCCTTCCGGCACGGTCATATCTGGCATATTCGGTACTTGTAACATCATTTTTTGCCACTCTTCCATTATCTTTTTTAATTTTTCTTCTTTAGTCTTGATATCTTCTTTCACAATCCGCATTTCTTCTATCAATTGAATTTTTAGCGCCGAATCTTGATCACGAGAGATGTCGTTGGAAACTCTGTTCACTTCTGCTCGTAGATCTTCTACTTCTTTGAGTTCTTTCAAACGTTCATCATCAAGGGTAATAAGTTTAGAGATATCAACATCTACCCGCTTTTTCTTGGCGCCCTCTTGTACGATGTCTTTATTTTCACGAATGAATTTTATATCTAACATATTCGTATTATATATGAAAGTTGTTATAATGAAAAGTGGAGAATAATGTTTTTAAGGGGTTTCGAGGCTGTCGAGCCGAGAACTTCAGGATTTTTTAAGCTTCAAAAAAATCCGTACCAGCAAAAATATTATTCTCCACTTTTCATGGAAATCAAAAAACTGCCAAAAAACAAATTCCCAAAGGCACTTTTGGAAATACCTCAACCACCCGAAAACCTTTGGATAATTGGTGAATTACCCACAGATGAGAATTTAATTTATCTTTGCATTGTTGGCTCACGAAAATTTACTTCTTACGGACGGGAAGCTTGTGAGAAAATAATCACAGGTCTGAAGGGTTATCCAATAGTAATTGTATCCGGTTTTGCCATGGGAATAGACACCATCGCTCATAAAAAAGCGATGCAGATAGGACTTAAAATTGTAGTTTTTCCCGGTTCTGGACTTTCGGCGGAAGCAATCTATCCAAAAACAAATGTGCAACTAATGAAGGAAGTAGTGGAATCCGGTGGATGTTTAATTTCAGAATTTGAACCTGATTTCAAAGCAACTCAGTGGAGTTTTCCAATGAGGAATAGATTAATGGCAGGTATTTCAAAAGCGGTGCTAATTATAGAAGCGGAAGAAAGGTCTGGCACTCTCATCACCGCACGGCTGACAACCGAGTATAATAGAGATTTATTAGTTGTTCCTGGATCAATTTTTTCTTCCAATTCAAAAGGTACAAATAGATTATTACATCAAGGAGCGACACCTGTCACTTGCGCAGAAGATGTTTTAGAAGCATTAGGTTTTGAATTACCAAAAGATGAAGACAGGCAGAAAAAACTTTTTGCTGATTTATCACCGGAAGAAAAAAAGATTGTGGATTTGCTTCGTGAACCGATTTCTCGAGATGATTTAATTCGAGCAATCAAGATGCCAATACCAACTGCCAATGCTTTGCTTTCTGTGATGGAAATAAAAGGACTAATTAAAGAAGAAATGGGAGAAATAAGATTGGGATAAGGAAGAACTATAAATCTTATTCAATAATAAAAATTTTCTTTTCACTCACCGCACTCCAATGATCTTCAAAAAATGTGTCCAAATATTAGACCAAGAATATTCAACAGAATATGACACCTGCGCCATATTATTTCTCCATAATTGATTCATGGATGATTCTTGACCAACTGTTACGCTAACAGTTTTAGAAGCTGTACCGCCCGCTCCAGTACAAGTAACCGTAAATGCTGTATCAAATGCCGTATTTCCTGTAAAACTACCTGATAAATCAACTGGTCCGACCATTCCTGACCAATCATCACCTTTATCACCTCCAGTAGTAGTTAAAACGCATGAGGAAGCATTTGTTGATGTCCATGATATCGTAACTGGTTCACCATCTTTCTCACTAGGTGGAACAATAAGCGGATCGGCGGTAAGTGTGACTGTCGGAGGTGTAGCTGGATTTGTTATCCTGACTTCTTTCTCACTGGGTGTAACAACTGGCGGGGTAATTATAGTTGGAACTGATACTATCGTAAGAGTTTGCCATGCGCTAATACCATTTTTATTTGATACTGTAACATAATAACTACCAGATGGTATATCTAATACATTAACTTCAAGACGATTTGCATTGCTTGTTGTAACATTTAGAGACCTCTCCCAATCAGAACCAGTAACTTTCACAAATTTAATATTATTTGAACCACTAGTATCAAATCCACTGCCATTTATGGTAATTAAACCCGGATTGACTGATGATGGAAATGAATTTAAGACTGGAGCTGTAGCCAATGGAATAACATTTATAGACACATTCTTTGTTACACTACCACCATCTCCTACACATATCAGTGTCAACACAGTAGAATCGGAAGGAGAGAATGAGAACGATCCAGAACTCCCTGGATTCCTCCATATAGGTGAAGGATTGTAATTACTGGTATCACCTTTGCATGAAGAAACATTTGTTGCTGACCAACTGACTACTATCTGTTGTCCAGAACCAATATTGATAGTAGATGGTGTCGCAGACAATTGAAGTGTTGGTGTTGGTGCCGTCAGATTGAAATTTACTGAATTACTTATACTTCCTTGATTACTAACTTTGATCGTATAGGTACCGCTAGATGCAGATGTAATCTGAGATAGGTTAAATCTAAGTGCATCAGGATTTGGATATGATGCTGGAATATATGTAGGTAAAACTGTATAAGTAGCAGTGCCTTTAGAGACCAAGACTGTTGAGTTTGTATTAAAATTTGTTCCTCTTAATATAATATTATTTGTTGTTGATGTTCCAGAATTTGGAAAGATAGAACTAATATTTAATATGCTAGAGGGTGTTGCAGAAGAACTGATTCGAATTGAACGACATTGTGCTGTACTAGTCTTATTTTTAGAAGTTACTGTTACACTCGCAGTTTTATCTGCATACTCACCACTAAAAGAAGAGGATGGGTAATAAGTCTTAGAGACTGATTGTTCATTTCCTACCAATCCATCTGTTCCAGTCCAAGAATATATATAAATACCATTTCCGCCACTAGCTTTAGCTATATATGTTACTGGCTGCCGAAAAGCGGCACCACCAGTTTCAGGAATAGTTGAGCAAGTAACTGAAATATTATCTGAAACAATAACTCCTATATTAACCGTTGATGTGGCATTACCACCATTTCCTGCGCACACAAGAGAAAGAGATGAATTCTGACTTGGTGTAATATATAATGATCCAGTGATTGGCTGTATTTTATTCCATTTTGAAAGTGTGGCGCTGTCTCCTGTCCCTAAACCATAACAACTTGAAACCCTAGAAGTACTCCAGGAGAGGGTCGTGCCTTGACCTTCTGTTATATTTTTTGAAGTGGCATTTAATGAGACGATCGGAGCAGCGAAGTTTAAGACTGAGATACTAGCAGTTTTTGTTACTTTGCCACCCGGTCCATTGCAAATTAAAGTGAAGGAAACATTATCTGATGGAATGAAAGAAAAAGAACCTGTGAGACCTGGACTATCCCATTCCGTTGATACTTTATCCAAATTACTTTCACCCGTACAAGAAGTTGCGCCCGAAGATATCCAACTTATCGTTGAGGACTGACCAAGCAATATTGCTGATGGAGTAGCTGTAAATGAGAGAGTTGGCGCTTGAGCTCCCAAGACATTGAAGGTTAGAGTATTTGACCAATCACTATTGAAGGCGCCGGCTTTGATTGTATATGCGCCAGGAATAATATCAGCTGGAACATTAAATACTATGGAGCTTCCGTCATTACTTGGTATCTCCAGAACTTCATATTCTTTGCCTGTATCCTCCTTGCTGGTGAATTTGACTGCATTGTCTGTCGAAGTAAAATTAGTGCCATATAATACCATTCGCTCTGCTTGTCGCACTGATGGAGTTGAGACAAACCAACTTTTTATTGTACCCCAGAGGCCACCAGAAACCGCAAGAACTTTTGGTGAATTATCATCTGGATTAAAATTATCTTCGTCTTTTGCATACGTATAGTTTAGTGAAATAAAAATAATAGAGAATGCTATCAAGATCAAAAATAAACTCTTGTTTTTTGAATTCATAATATTTAAATAATAGCATTTATAATAAGATTAATAAAATGATTGAATATATAAATTTATTTTACCTGATATCTCCTCCCCAAATATAATCAGTAAAATTTGGAGTTAGATTTCTCCCAATAACTTTTAATTTTTTTATCTTGGCCACTTTGGCTAGCTTTTCTAGATTTTCAAGATCAAAGTGCGTTGGCGTTTCTTTTATTTCTAGAGCGATAGGGTCTTCTTTTTCTCTTTTAAACACAAAATCTATTTCCCTACCAGTTTTCAAGGCATAATATCTGACTTCGCCATGGTGTTTGATTTGATTGAAGACAGTATTCTCAAACTTAGCTCCTCCATTCAAATCAGCCAGAATATTGGCGATTCCGGTATCCGAAAAATAAAGTTTTTTGGCTTTAGTGATTTCCTTCTCTCTACTTTCCGTAAATACAGAGATTCGATGGATCAAATAAGTATCTTCAAGGAATCTCATATAATTTTTCAAGGTCAGATTAGAGATTCCGACAATATTAGATAATTTAGCATAGTCTATTCTCGATCCTATTCGTTCTGCCAAAACTTTTACCAATTTATAGAAATCATCTTTCTTTTTGAAATCAGAAAGAGTCTCCACATCAATATTGATGTATGAATTTATAATATCTTTGAGCATCTCTTTTTTTATCTCGAAAGAATGTGCTAAAACAACCTCTGGAAATCCTCCATATTCTATGAATTCATCATAGTAGTGTTTGAATGTTTCATACCCCGATGTTGGAATAGTAATAGTCATAAAATCATCATTATTACCGTGTTTGATATTCTTGAAATTCAGAAACTCATCAAAATCTAGAGGGTACAATTCAAATATTATCTTCCTTCCAGATAAGGATTCTGTGAAGAGATTTTTCATGTAGTAAGAACTAGATCCTGTAATAATAAATTTTATATCATTGTGATCATAGAGATACTTTATAATTCCGGGTAACTCTGGAACAAGTTGGATTTCATCAATAGCAATGTACATTTTTTGATCAACATTTAATCCCCTTTTGTTTCGTAATTGAAGTAAAATATTGTCAAAATTTTTGTCACTAAATAATTCCCTATTTTCAATCTGTTGAAGATCAATATATATTTTATTAGTAGATTCTATTCCTTTGAGCAACTCTTTTACAAGAGTAGTTTTTCCAACTCTTCTCATACCAGTTATAACGATTATTTGTCTTTCCTCTAAGTAATTTAGTATTTTTTTGTGAATTTGTCGTTCTATAAACATGTTATTTTAAGCCATATTTTATAGTTATTTACTAAACTATAAGTACACTTATACAAAAGATAAACTAGAATATAAGTATAACATAGTTGAAATGCATTTCCCACTAAGGTGGCGTCGCTCTGATGGTAGGAGTAGGATTTACAGCAGGAATACCCTCTTTCACAGTGTCCATCTTCATACACTCTGGCCAGTATTTTTGAGCATGTTCCCAATCAACATTTGTCCATCCGGAATCTCCCACTGGCTGATCAACAATTGCCGACATCAAAAAACCGCACGAGATAACATTGTAATATTTAGTATTATCTGGAGGATACCTCATGAGATTTTTCAAGTTCGGAATAAACCAGTGAGCCCTAACATCTTTATTGTTGTCTTCAAGCTCATCATAACCTATGTCTTTTCCTCCGTACCATATATTATTGTATGTGAAGTTGGAGTTTGTTTTTGTACAGTCAGTTTCTGAAATACTTTTATGTTGAAATTTTGCCAGTCCAAGCGTCACTCCACATTGAGACTCATCCCACAAATTACCGACAGCATGACCAGATTCATGCATAGCTAGCTCCAAATAATTTGGCTCCAAACTATATTTAGGTATTTCAGAAACATGACCATCGAAACCAGATCCTGCGCCATCTCCAAATATTAAATACAAAAGCGGTGTGACACCTCCGCAACTTGATATCTTGTTAATATCTACTGCAGACGAGCTTCCATTAACGAATTGTGTTTTCAAATCAACATAAAATGATAATTTATCAAAATATGTCTTCCAGGGATCTGTCTTTGCAAAAGCATTATTTATGATATCATTTGCTTTAGAAATAAAGTCAGAAACACCATTTAAAGAAGAAACATTATTTCTCATAAACACAATTTTTTTTGGTCCATTTCCCGAAAGCTTGACGCAGTTTGTGGCGGGGATATTGTATGTTTTTGGTGCAGAAACATCACTTTCTACAACTACACTCATCAATCCATCCTTAGCAATTTTGTCTATGACTTTATCTTCGTTGGCAACAGATAATCCAGCTTTAGAAATATTAAATGATGCTTGGATTCCATATCCATTTGGATATTCAATATGGTGTCCTTCTAAACAGTTATATAGATAAAGAGGGTTAATAGTATCACAAATAAATTCACTAAAGATTAATCTTGAAGCTGCTTTGGATACCAGATTTATAGGCTCAGTTGCAGACGGATTTATATATATCTTAGCTTTGATAGATGGAGTAGTGGTGGCATCATAATTGCAACCGCGTGATAGTAGATACCGATCTGTTTCATTGACAGATTGATCAAGATAAACTGTATCTAATACACTCTTTTTCTGAAGCGGATCAAAAATAGTATCATGGCCACAAACCTGTATTGGTGTTTGTGCAAAAACATTTTGTTGAATGAAAAGGGCAACAAAAAATACTATTATTAGAGTGGGGACGAAAATTAAATGTTGTTTATGGATATTCATCATAATTAATGGATGTATTTATTGATAACTGTAGAATAAAACTTCCCTGGGACATCGTTTAAATAATAATAAGTATCGTCAATCCCAAGACATTTGCTTCTATCAAAAATATAACATTTTTAGACATAAACATCCATGTCTAAAAAAGCATAGCCAGTTGCATTGCAAAACTATTTCGTGTAATCCCATTAGATACTTTAATGAAATTTTTTGTGTAATATTTTCTTTATGTTTTACTTTTATTTTAATCTTTGATACATTCAAGTGAGTATCTAACGGGACAGGTACTTAATTTATGAAGTTACTCATTGTTGAATCGCCATCCAAAGCAAAGACTATCGAAAAATATTTGTCTGTCAATTCAGACGACAAATTTATTGTGCGCGCGTCAGTCGGGCACATTCGCGATTTGCCAAAATCAAACAAAACCGCAATAGACATAGAAGCGGGATTTGTGCCTCGTTATGAAATTTCTAAAGGTAAAGAAAAAATTGTCTATGAATTACAGGGCTTAGCCGAAAAAGCAAACGAAATAA